>Ga0066604_10000309_pt1 | contig 33438 bp, 21 predicted proteins | sample Higcelwee11metaG_FD_59501 | JGI IMG/M metagenome (GOLD analysis project Ga0066604, IMG submission 59501) | Freshwater pond sediment microbial communities from the University of Edinburgh, under environmental carbon perturbations - High... | ecosystem: Environmental > Aquatic > Freshwater > Pond... | reverse complement strand
AGGAGTACCAGTCGATCACCGGGCAGCCGTAGCGGTCACGAACGGCGTCGCGTAGGGCCGGGGACAGGGCGGTCGCCGTGGAGGTGATGGCCTTGGGGTGGATGTTGGGGTCGAGGCGCAGAAGCTCGGTGAGGGCCACGGGGTTCGCCGTGAGCACCTGGGGCTGGGCGCGCTCCAAGAAGCGCCGGGCCTGGTCCAAGCCCCCGCTCCAGTCCTCGGGGTGCAGGTTCACCTTGGCCAAGAGCGCGTGGTCCCACACCGAGAAGGCCGTGGGGAAGGTCCAGGTCGCGCGCTGGGCGGCGAGGGTGATCACCGCCACCTCCCCCTGGCGCGGGGTGAAGGTCACGCCGTGCTGGCGGAGCGTGTGCTCAAGCAGGGCGTGGGCCTGGGCCTGGGTTCGGGGGTGCGACGGCGCGGGCAGCGGCGGCCCCGTGGTGCCCGTCGTCTCGTAGACCATCATCCGCTCAAAGGGCTCGTCCTCGACGATGTAGCGCTCGGGGCGCCGGATGAGCTCGGCCCGGGACATCGTCGGGATGGATGGCCAGTCAACAAAATTGCTGCGAGAGGCGTCTCGGAGATGTTCGCAGCGATGTTGTTGAGTTTTGGCCCAGGCGAGGATCCATGGCGGCGGCTGATCCGGCCGCCAGGTCGCGCGCTGGGCCATGGACGCGCGAAAAGCCGCCACGAACGGGAGATCCTCGGCCTGGACACGGTCGCCGAGCTGGTGGGTCCAGCGCGGGGCGTCTTGGTCTTGGATGAGGCCAAGCAGGGCGTCCCAGGCGGCGGGGGTCAACAGCGGGCTCAGGTATTGCCGATCAGGCGGGATCAACGGTCACTCCCCGCCGTACCGCGAGGCGGCCTCGGCCTCGGCGCGCTTCTTCTTGGCGAGCTCTTCACGCACCCGGCGGGCGTGCTCCACCTGTTTTTGGGTCTCGCGCAGCACCCGCGCGCGCTCGACGCTGGAGAGCGCCTTGAGGCGGTCGGCGGCGATGGCCTCGGTCTCCCCTTTGGGGCGCAGGCCCAGCCCGGCCAAGACGAGGCGCACGAGCTCTTCGCGGCGGTCGGGATCGTCGACAAAACGCTCTGGAGGCACCAGCGCGGCGAGCTCGTCCAAGCCGCGGCTGAGCAGGCGGCGGGCGGCGTCGCGGGCGGGGGCGCCGCGCACGAGGCCCGGGGTGGCCAACAGCCAGCAGGTCACCAGGGCGAGGCGCCGACGGGCCCCCGGCGCGCTCGGCTGCCAAGGGGCCAGGCTTGAGGAGGTCTCCGGCGGGCCGCCCCACTCCTGAAGCAGGTCGTTGATCACGGCCTCGACGTGTACGCCTTGGGGATCCTCCCGCCACACCGGGGCCAAGAAGTCGGCGGGCAGCTCCGCGAGGCGGCGGGTGAGCAGGTCGAGGGCGGGGCCATCGGTGGTCATGGGGTCTTCACCTGTCCTTTGGGGCCAAAACGGAGGCGGCTGAACGCCCGGGCGAAGGTGAGCAGCTCCTCTTGGGAGCGCACGAGGTGAACGCCCCAGCCCAGCGACCGCACCCGCTCAAGCTGCGCGGCGTAGTGCTCGGGGAAGGGCAGGTCCATCACCAAGGTGCCGCCGCCGCCGGCGCGGAGGAGCGCCTCGCCGAAGATGTCCCAGCCCTCTTTGATGGAGCCGAGCATGTGGAAGATGTCGCTGTCGGTGACGATGAGCAGATGCACGGGGTTCTTGGGCGGCGGGGCGTCGAGAAATGTAGCTTTGAGGCGCAGGATCCCGTAGCTGTAGCCCGTGCCCAGGTAGTCGGTGAGCACGCCGAAGATCGTGTCTTCTTGTCGCAAAAATCCGTTTGTCTCAGTGAAGCTGCCGGGCTCTCCGCTGAGACAGACCATCACCTTCGCCCCGGCGCGTAAGGCCGAGAGCGTGATCACCGCGCCGCTGAGCACGGGCCACGAGAGCCGCTGCCGGGGGTTGTTCATCGAGCCCGAGCAGTCTACGCCGAGGTAAAGATCCGGCGGGCGGCGCTCGGGCTCGGCCCCGGCGGACTCGCCCATACGGCGCTCTAAGGTGGTGACGCCGGGGATCACCACGGGGCTGTGGCTCACGGTCTCGATCCAGTCCACATCCGAGAGCGGTGAGCCTGGGTCCCAGACGTCGAGCCCCTCAGGCAGCGGATCTGTTGCCTTTGGGATTTCTCGGCGTGGGAAGGGGATGATGTGGGGCAGGGCCAGCTCGCGGTAGTACCGGTGGGCGAGCTGAGAGGGCGAGACCTTCACGCCGAGAGACTTCATCAGCTCGGCGTACTCCGTGGGCTCGCGGTACTGGTTCTTGAGGCCGCCGGGCAGATCACGGTTGGCCGAGCCTGGGGTTGAGGCGCCGACCGGCGCGGCGAGGCCGCTGAGCTCGGGATCTTCAGCGGGGTGGATCGGCCCCAGCAGCTCCTCGTCATCCAGCTCGGCGAGGCCATCGGGCAGCTCATCGCCCTCACCGGCCCGGCGGGTGTCGAGCCACGGCACGAGGTACCGTTGGCCCTTCTTGTCGTCTTGCTCCATGAGGTAAGGCAAGAGCAGGCAGGCGTAGCGGCTCGCGCCGTCGAGCCACCGCTGGGTGTAGGCCCTCACCAGCCGCGCGGCGAGCCCGGCGTCGGCCTCTAACATGTCGTCTTGGGGCTCATTCGGGGTGAGGTCGCCGCTGGGGAGGCTCCACAGCAGCTCATAGGTGCGCTGGTACAGGCGCCAAAGCCGCGGTGGGTCGTCGTCGGGGCGCCGCAGGGCGCGGTACACCGCGGCCATGTCCAGGCCCTTCTCCCGCTGAAGGCGGTCGTTCACCAAGAGGTCGAGGTAGAGGTTCGCCACCAGGCCCGCGTGGTCCTCTTGACCGGGCAGGCCGCGGCGGATTCGGGCGATCAAACGGGCGTTGTCGGCGAGGTCACCCGGGGCGAAGACGTGGTGGCCGATCTCATGGGCGAGGACTTGCAACGGAAACGCTGTAAGCCCCTTGGTGGCCACCTCACGGAGCCCGATGACCACGGCGTGATCCGCGACCCGGATCATCGCGAACGAGCCTTGAAGCCGCTCTTCTTTCTCCTCGGCCTCCGTGATGCACAGCCGGGGCTGGGTGAGCTTGGTGTAGGGGCTCCAGGTCGCCAGGGCCTCGGGCCAGCGCGCGCCCCAGGCCGAGCGCAGGGCCTCCAGAGCGCTCGGGGAGCCGCTCACGTCGGCTCCGGCGCCAAGGCGATGAGCACGATCTTGTGGCTCGACGGCGTGGTCACCACCATGAGCTGCTCGCTGCAGGCCACGCCGCTGGGCTCGGCCAGCTCAGGGAAGGTCTTGTAGGCGGCGCCCCAGAACACCCGGCCCTCTCGATCGACGCCACGACCGGCGGGCGTCGGGGTCTCTTCGCCGTCGGGCAGGTTGGGGCCCAGGCGCCGGAGCCGCGCGCCATAGGCGTCCGCGTGGATCGACCAGCAGGCGCGCTCGTCAAACGCCACGAGCTGCCCGCTCACACACATCACCGAGGGCGGGGTGCGAAACTCGCCGCCGAGGCCGGAGAAGCGGCCCACCTTGCCCACGATCCGCAGCGTCTGCGGGCAGCGGGCCAGCTCCGGGCGCCAGAAAGGGTCACCCTCCAACATCGTGAGGCAGGTCTCCGGGCTGGGGTCGCCGTCGCGAAGGCCCAAGGCGACGCCGACCTGATCGGCGGGGAGCTGTCGCATCAAATCGAGGGCGCCCTCACGAAAATGTGACAAGCCGCCGCGCCAGGCGAAGACCTGGCCCAAGGCCAGAAGCGTCGGCACATCGGGGCAGCCGGGGGCCACCTCGACGAGGCGATCTACCCACAGGGGCAGAATAAAGCCGCGCTCCTGGGAGAGTTTATGGACGGCGTTGATCAGGGCGGTGGTGAGCTTGGCCGGGGCGGCGGCGAGCAGGCGGGGCATCGCCGGGAGGAGCAGGTCAAAGACGAGGTTGAGCTGCGGGGCCTGGGCTTGGGGGCCCAGCAGCTCACGCCCGATCAGCTCCAGAGACAGCTCGTAGAGCGTCGTCATCACCTTGGGCACGGCGGCGGGCTCAACGGCGGCGACGGCCTCAACGGCGGGGGGCAGGCGGTGGCGCAGGTGGTCCAAGACGGCGGCGGCGTCTAAGCGGCGGTGCTCACGCCGGGCGCTCAAGAACAGGCCGTTGTACCGATCCCGCCCAGCGGCCAGCTCCGCGGCCAAGGCACCGGTCAACGGAGTTGTTGAATTTAGGCTCATTGAAGCAGCCAGCGCAGATAGTTCGTGTAGTGCTGGTGCATCGCCTTGAGGCGCAGGAGGTCATCGTAGAGGTGACCGTAGAGCTTGCGGCCCTTGGCGAGCTCTCGCAGGGCGGTTTCGATGGCGGCCAGCCGACGGCGCACCTCCTCCTCTTTGACCCCTTCGAGGCCGCGCTCAAGCTCGTCGCCGAGGTCGCGCACGGGGTCGTGATGGTCGAGGTTGAAGCTCTCAAACTGTTTGCAGGAGAGGTCCCACAGCTCCCGCAGCCACGACACGCGGTCGGAGCGCAGGGCGGGGTTGTCGCCGAGCTCAAAGAACGGCGCGTCGGGCTCCTGCACGAGCTTGTCGTGGAGCACGAAGGGCAACATCTGCCGGATGTCCTCAAAGGACACCTCTTGTTCTCCCCGGAAGTAGGCCATGCCCTTCACGAAGACCAGGGTGGTCATCAAGGCGCGCACGCTCACGCCGTTGCGGGTCTGGGCGCCGAGGTCTACGGCGGCGTCTTTGCCCGCCGAGGCCGTGGCGAAGCTGCGCAGCTCCAGGCCCGAGAGCTTCACCGTGTCTTTGGTCATGTACTCAAGCTGCCGCGCGCCGCCCTCCCACAGCTCAAAGTGGCTGGTGAAGAACTCCAGGCGCCGCCGCAGGGGCTCCGGGAGCTTCACTTGGCGGATCTCCCGCTCCATCTGGTCGAGCTCTTCAGCGGTGAAGATGATCTGGCTGGGCACGACCTCTTCAGGCTTAAAACCTTCCTCTACGCGCAGGAGCAGCTCATCGAGGTAACGAGAGTTGAAGTGCAGCGCCTTTACAACAACGTCGATGCGATCCCGCAGGGCCTCGATGACCTGGTAGGTGCCGCCGCCGGCGTCGTCGTTCGCCGTGAGGTACCAGGCGCCGGGCGGGCACTCGAAGATTTGGTCGTAGAGCTCGGCGTAGTTGTCGGCCATCACCGTGAGCAGGGCCGACTGGGTGCGGGTGGGGATGCGGTTGTACTCGTCGATGATCTTCACACGCATGCCCAGCCAGCGGCGCCAGGCGATCTGCACCTCGTCCATGCTCTTGGCGTTCACCAAGGTAGAGGGCAGGGGGTTGCCGAGGAGATCGGCGATGGTCATCTGCGGCTGGCCGTGCTGAATGGCCCGCTTGAGCTCGTTGAGGTTGTAGCCCGCGAGCACCCCCATGAGCACGGCGATGGCGGTCTTGCCCCGGCCCGGCCCGCCGACGAGCAGGCAGCGCCGCCGGGTGGCGAGGCTCAACAAGGGCAGCAGCACATAGCTTGAGTAGGACTGGTCCGTGGGCAGGGTGAGCTGCACCTTGGCGTCGCCGAAGGAGAAGCGCTGGGGCGGCGTGCCGTTGTACTCGATGTCGTAGAACGGGCTGATGATGCCCTTGTTGACGATCCACCAGTACGCCCGCTGGAGCTTCTCGTGCAGCGGCGCGCCCTCGTTGGGCCGGGCGTCGGGCTCGGCGAGTAAGCCCTGGTACAGCTCAGCGACGTCAAAACGCCGGCTGGCCTGCCCCGGCGTCGGGCGGGTGGGTGACTCGGAGACGTGCTGCAGCTTCGATCGAATGGACATGGATCACCCTCGTGGGCCGGAGTTTACACCATCCGGCGAGGCGTCCCAACGCCCCCGGCGCCGGGTTACCCCCAAGAGATGCCCGTCACCCGCCGCGCCCTGCTCCGTGGGGGCCTCGCCCTGCCCCTCGCCTCCGCCGTCGGCCTCAACGCCTGCGGGCCGAGCCCCGCCCAAGAGGCCCTCGCCCGCGGCGCCCGAGCCTTGTGGGGGCTCCAAGCGCCCGACGGCCTCTTCCCGTCCCGAGAGTTTGGCCTGCTCGGCCGCGGCCAGTCGTTGACACCCTTCGCGCTGTTGGCCCTCGCCGGGGTGCCCGAGCGCCTCTTGCCGTTCCCCAGAGACGCCGCGGCTCAAGCCCTGCGCTCGCTCTTGGCCATGATGAGCCCTCAAGGGGCCATCGGCTTCGCCGACCCGGTGCCCGATTACCCGGTCTACGCCACCGCGCTCACGGTCTCCGCCTTGGCGGTCTTGGACCCCTCCGCCCTCACCGGCCCCGCCGCGCCGCTTCTGGCCTACCTCAGCGGCCAGCAGCTCACCGCGGGCTGGGAGGGCAGCTCTGGCCACGGCGCCTTCCCCATGGGCGGCCGCGACCGCCCCCGCCCGCCCCAGCCCGGTCACGTCGATCTGAGCATGACCCGCCGCGCCATCGAGGCCCTCAAGGCCGCGGGTCAGCCCGTAGACCCCTCCGCCTTGGGCTTCGTGTTGCGCTGCGGCGCCCCCGACGGCGGCTTTGTGTACAGCCCCGTCGAGCCGACGCTGAACAAGAGCGCCGAGCAGGACGGCGTGTACGAGGGCTACGGCTCGGCCACCTGCGACGGGCTCTTGGCCCTGGTCGCGCTGGGTCGCGGCGCTGAAGACGCCCGGGTGCAGGCCGCGCTCACCCGGCTTCAGGCGAATCACCGGGCGGATCTCAACCCCAACGTCGCCGTCGAGCGGGAGCTGTTCGCCCGGGCGATGCGTTTTTATTACCGCGCGGGCGCCGCCCAGGTCTTCAAGCGCCTCGGCGGCCCGCCGGGCTGGCAAGACGGCCTCATCACCGCCTTGATCGCCGAACAGGGTGAGGACGGGCTGTGGCGGAATGAGCTGGCGTTACAGAAAGAGTCTGAGCCGATCATCGCCTCGAGCTTCGCGCTTCTGGCCTTGAGCGCGGCGCTCTCGGCCTAAGTCGCTCCCGCTCACCCCCCCGCGACGGTGCCGAACACGCGGTCCCAGATGCGTAGGGTCGAGGCGTAGTTGCCTTGGGTGGGCTTCGCGTGGTGCAGGTCGTGGTCATCGGCGACGGCGAGGAGCGGCACCCAGCGCGCGAGGGTGGCCTTGGCGCCGGAGTGAATGTCGAGCTCGTGAAGCTGGCGCAAGGAGCCGACGATCGCCACCGTCCACACGCTCAGCTCTCCCCACACAAACCACACCGCAGCGAAGCCGCCGAGCACACCCACCGCGCCGCCCATCCACTCCAGAGGGTGCGCGTAGATGTACTCTAGCGGCAGGGGCGAGTACGCCTCGTGGTGGATCTTGTGGATGCGGCGGTAGAGCCCTTTGTGCTCGTGCAAGAGGCGGTGAAAGAAGTAGAAGTACAGATCATCGAGCACAAACACCAGGGCGAGCTGGGCGAGCAGACTGAGCGGGCCGGGGAGGCTGTGTGAGAGGCTGTCGTAGAAGAAGTACGCCCCGGCTCCGGCGCTGCCCAAGAGCACGGCGAGGTTCGTGAGGATGAGCGGCAGGTGGCTCACGAACCGCTCGCGGGGGTGAGGCCGATCCTGAATACGCACAGACGCCGGCCACGCTGTCGTGGTGAGGCGCAGCGAGAGCGCGAGGCCCAGGACCGCCCCGACGAGCTGCGGGCCGACGAGCAGGGCGACGACCTCCATCGGGCTCATGTGGCCTCCGGCCGAACCGCGAAGATGTTGTGCAGCGGCAGGCCCTCAAAGCCGCGCTCTTGCTCGATGGTGATCTGGCTGAGGCCCCTGGAGAGCAACATCTCGCGCACGACGTTGAGGCGATCGTCCTGATCGTAGACTTCAGCGACGACCTGCCGGATCAAGGGCCAGTGTTCGTCCTCGATGCCCTGCAGCGTGGCGAGCTCGGCGCCTTCACAGTCCACCTTGAGCAGATCGATCCGGGGGATGTTCTGCTCGCGGATCACCTGGGAGAGCGTGCGAAGGGGGCAGACCACCTCTTGACCGCCGCCGCGCAGATATTTGGCGATGAGGCCGCTCAAGAAGCCGGGCACGAGGCGCGCGTACCAAAGATCGGAGCTGGCGGCGGCGCCCTTCACGGCGTCGGCGAACACCCCGGGGTTCTGCTCCCAGACCTCGGGGGCTGAGGTGGAGAGCGCTGGGCTTCGCGGGAAGTAGGTGAAGCGCAGCTCGCCCGGGGCGTTGGAGGTGCCGAAGTTCAGGGGGATCAGCCGCCCGCCGCCGAAGTCTCGGGCGTTGGCGTCGAGCGCCGCGAAGATCGCGGGCACGGGCTCGAAGGCGTACACCTTGACGTTGGGGAAACGGGTGACCGCCCGCAGCGCGAAGACGCCGACGTTCGCGCCGACGTCGAGCACGATGTCGCCGTCGCGCAGCGCCACGCCGTGGTTGAAGTAGCCGGAGACGTGCTGATCGAGCACGCGGGCCTCGGCGCGCTGGATGCAGTGAACCCGCTGTCCGTCGTTCAGAGTGGTCAGGGTCATCGTCGGCGTTCTCCCAGGATTTAGGTTGCCGGTGTGGCCGGACAGTATGCGGGTTGTGGACTCGGCGCGGGCGAGGGGCAGGGCGGCGAAGAGGGGCCTAGGGCGGCTGAGCGGGAGCTTGGTGGCGGTGGGGGCACAATCTTATCCTGTCCTGAGGAGCGCGCGTGGGCAAGAGGTGCGGCGCGGAGATCGCGGAGGCGCTGATCGGCGCCCGTTCTCGCCGGTCTTCACGCGCTGCCCGCCGCGGCCATGGGCGTTTGCGGAATTGTTGAAGTCGGCGAGGGCCTGCTCCGGCCGCCGTCTCTCCGCCAAACTTACCGCTTGACGTTCTCAGCGCTTGCGGTAGCGTAGAGGGCAACCCCCCTCACGAAGAACACGTCTCGGAGCGCTTCGATGTCCGGCAGAGCCCAGCGTCAGGCCACCCCCACCCAGCAGACCGACACCCGCGTAGACGCCCAGGCGCCGCAGCAGGGGGCTCAGTCGAACGCCCAGGCCCAGGCCGCGCTCCGGGGCGAGAACGGCGCCGCCCCCGCGGCGGAGGGTCAAGCCCAACAGACCCCTCGGCAGCAGTTCATCGCCGGGTATCGCACCTTCTTGCAGACGCGCACCACGGAGATCGCCGAGCTGACCGGCGACACGAAGGCCCGCCGCGTCGAGGGCCTGCTGCTGCAGGTCGAGACCGTGTCCTCCCAGCTCGCCGCGGGCACCGTGCCCGACCTCGCCACCTTGGCCACGGCGCCGACGACTGAAGGGGGCACCACCGCCTCGGACGTGAGCGGCTTCGTGCCCCCAGAGCTCATCCCGGCGGTGCGCGCGCTCATCCGCACCTTAGAGGTCGGCGTCGCCGACGCCACGGCGGGCACCGACACCCAGGTCGAAGGCAGCGCCCACAGCGCCGATGACTGGAACTCCCGCCTCGGCGTGCCCCAGTACCGCACCCAGTCCGACAACCTCACGTCGCCCGAGGCCACCTGCAACGTCACGTCCTTCGCGATGGTGCTGGAGCGTCTCGGCTACAGCCGCGCCGACGTCGTCACCGCCGTGGAGACCGAGCTCAAGAAGGCCTGGTTACGCAGCCAGCGCCGCGACCCCGCCCGCGAAGACCTCTCCCAGATTGAGCTCCCCGAGGGCGAGTGGGAGCGGAGGGTCCGCACCTTCTTGGACAACGAGAACGCCGCGGGCTCGGGTTACCAGCGCCTGCGCGGCGGCACCACGACGAACGCCCAGCGCGCCAACATGGCCGAGACCTTCCAGGCCGACGCCCAGATGGAGGATCTCGTCGCGTTCCTGATGAGCCAGCTCGGCATCTCCCGCACCTCGATCACCGGCAACGCCGGGACGATCCTGAACCGTGTGGAGCCCACCGCCGCCGAGCGCCCCACCCAAGAGACGCTTCAGCGCGGCGGCGCGAACACCTGGCCCGTGGTCAAAGAGCGTATGCGCACCACCTTAGACGCCGGCGGCGGCGTGATGCTCAGCCTGTTCCACAAAGGCCGCGGCCAGACGGGCACCCACATCGTCACCGTGCAGCAGGTCACCGGCGACGGCATCGTGATTGATGATCCGTACGGCGGCATGCGCGCCACCTACCGCCGCGATCAGACCGGCGACGCCTACGCCGACGTCGGCAGCACCCGCGGGGCCTCGGCCTACCGCAACCGTGTCGGCGCGAACGACACAGACGCCGACGGTGTGGATGACGACTGGCGTGTGCGCCGAGCCCAAGATCCGGCGGCGAACGAGTCCCGGGGCGAATCCGACACGATCACCGACACCCAGATGTCCGGCGCCTGGAACTACGTCTCGCTCTTTAGCCGCGCGGCTCCGGCTGCGGCCGTCGCCCCGGCCGCTGGCGCCAACGGCAACGCCCAGACCACCGCGCAGTAGGGCCCCGTTGTCGCCCTAGCCGCCCACACGACCGCGGAGGGCGCGATCGTCTGGTTTGTCGACAGGGGCGCGTTCGCGTCTCGCCTACCCTCTGTGGCCGCTTCGGGCCCCTCACCTCAGGTGTGCGCTGCGCGCGGGTGACCTGCGCACGAGCGGCCTGCGCACGAGTGGCCTGCGCACCGGACATCGCCCGCCGCGCCGGCACGATCGCCCGCCGAGGGTCGGCTGTCCTCCTCCTGCGCTCTCTCCCTGCGCCCTCGTGCTCAAGTCACTCCACGGGGCCCCGGTAGGTGACCCTCGGCGTGTGCGGGCCCAGGGCGCGAGATCTAGAACGCTGAGCGGGGCTGTCGTGGACGGGGGCTCAGGGCAGCGCGACTCCACGGCGCAAAGCGCTGAATCCGATGCGAGCATAAATATTCTACCATTGAGCAGCTTCGGGTTCCCGATCCGCAGAGAGCAGTGGTATGCTACTTGGCAGGCCCGAACTGGAGTAATCATGGTTTTCAATATTCGCCGCGCTTCTAGGCACCCGCTCTCAGAGATCAACCCCGCTACCCAGCAACATCGCGCAGAGATTGTCTCAGACAGGGACACTCAGCGCGCTCCTTTGGCTCATGCGATCAGCGAACAATTTGGCGCCAGTCTGCTTACGCGAGCGTTGGCGGTTGGCCCAGAGGGCGCCCTGGATGTTCAAGCGCTGCACCTCCTCTACCTCGACGCGGCCGTAGCGGCGGACTTCTCCCCGGCGCTCCCCAACGGCGGGGAGCTCAGCTTCCAGCGCGAGACCATGCCCCAATATGAGGCGCTCGGCGCCGTGGTGTCGGCCCTCGCGGCGGCCGGAGGCGAGCAGGATCCCGCACGTTTCACCGCCCGCGTTCGTGGCGCCGGAAGCGGCCGGCCCCTCAGCGCCCCAGAGCGCGCGTTCGTCGCCGAGGCGGTGGGCTTCGATCTCCCCGAGCTGCGCCTTCATACCGGCGCGGTGGCGAACTCCGCCGCCCGAGCCGTGGGCGCGCACGCCTTCGCCTGCGGTGTTGACGTCTACCTCCCCGAGAACAATCCCCTACAGAGCCCCTGGGGCGCCGAGGTGCTCGCCCACGAGGCCACCCACGTCGCCCAGGCCCTCCAGGGGCGGCTGCCCCAGCCCAGAGGGGAGGGTCTTCAGGTCTCCGATCCAAACGACGCCCACGAGAGAGAGGCGACGTTCATCGGGCAGCGCGCCCGCGCGCTCTTTCGGGCCTTCGACGCCGGGCTGAGCGCCCTGGAGGTTAACGTAGACCCCGCCGCCGACCCGCTTCATTTCGCACAGTCACACCTCAACGCCAGCGTCGAGGCCGCCCAGAGCCAGGCCGCGCCCCAGCTCGCCCAACAAGAGGCGTCGACCGAGCTGGTCTCCCGCAACGCGGTCCCTAGCCCGGAGGCTCGGCAGCGCAACGTCCCCGTCGTAAACAAGCCGGTCGAGCAGACGCCCAAGCAGAAGTTCATCGCTGAGTACAAGACCTTCTTGGAGGCACGCGCCGCAGAGATCGAAAAGTTGACGGGCACCACGAAGGTCCGAAGGATTGAGGGCTTGCTGCTGCAGATTGAGACCGTCTCGTCCCAGCTCGCGATGATCACCGACGACAGCCCCAAAGGCGGCACCGCGAAGGTGAATGGCGTCTCGTCGCCGCCCAGTAAGGGCGCCAACCAAGGCCTCAACGGCGACACCACGAAGGTTGACGACGTCTCGTCGCCGCCCGGTAAGGGCACGTTGCCCGACCTCACCACATTAGACACCGCGCCGACGAGCGAGCCCATGTGCACGCCCCCACCCCAACAGCTCAGCTACGTGCCCCCGGAGCTCATCTCGACGGTGCGCGCGCTCATCCGCACCTTGGAGGTCGGCGTCGACGGCGTCCCGCCCGCCGCCGATTCCCAGGTCGAGGGCAGCAAACACAGCGCAGACGACTGGAGCTCCCGCCTCGGCGTACCCCAGTACCGAACCCAGTCCGACAACCTCACGTCTCCAGAGGCCACCTGCAACGTCACGACGTTCGCGATGGTGTTGGAGCGTCTCGGCTACAGCCGCGCCGATGTCATCGCCGCCGTCGAGACTGAGCTCAAAAAAGCTTGGTTGAAAAAGCAGAAACGCAAGCCGGAGAACGAGGATCTCTCCAAGGTTGTGCTCCCCAAGGGCGAATGGGAGGAGCAGGTAGGCAAATATCTGAAGAAGCAGGATGACATTGGGAAAACCTACCTGAAGCTGCGTGGCGTCAAATCGGACAAGGACCAGCTCGCCAACATGGCCAAGACCTTTCAGTCCGACGCTCAGATGGAGGATATCCTCGCGTTCTTGATGAACCTTCTGGGCCATAAGCTTATTGCAGTCAACGACCATGCCGATGATCTCCTGAGATTGATCGAGCCCACCTCCGCCGAGCGCCCATCCAAAGAGACGATCTGGATTAATAAGAGGCTTTGGCCCAGGGTTAAGGAGCGCATGAGAGAGACCCTGGATGCGGGCGGGGCCGTGATGATCAGCCTGTACCATACGGGCACTAAGGGTAAGGACGATCCAACGCACCTCCCCTTCGTTCAGCAGGTCACGAACGATGGCATTGTGATTGATGATCCGTATGGTGGGATGCGTAGCACGTACAAACTTGAAGGGGGCCAAGACGCCTACGCTGACAAGGATAAGAAACGCATAGAGTCATCCTATGCCAACAAAGTGAACACGGTCAACGATACAAAGGAGAGAGTCGAGGACGAGGGAGTCAAGGGTGAAGGCGATAATTTGGGCGCGAAAGACGCTGTCAAGGGCTTGGTCGAAGCGAATGATAAAGACAAGGATAAAAAATATAAGGATGCTGACTGGCGCGTTCGTCAGGCTCAAGATCCAGTCGCGAATGAGTCCCGAGGCGCGTCCTACATCCTCCCAGACACTCTGATCTCCAGTATTGGGAGGTACGTCTCCTTCTTTCGCCGCGCCGTCCCCACCACCGCGGCCGACACCACCACCACCACCCCAACCACCCCCTCGTCCCCAATCTCAAAATGATGTAGTCTCTGAGGATGCGCCGCGTCCTCACGCCCCTCCTCCTCACCGCCCTCGCCGCCCAAGGCTGCGCCTCGTGGACGCGGGGCCACGCCCAGGCGGCCGCCGAGGGCGCGCTCGTGGGGCTCAACGATGAGGGCGCGCTCCTCGCCGCCCAGCTCAGTCGCCCCGAGGTGCGCGCGGCGGCCCAAGCCCTCGCTGAAGCCGTCGCGTTGGGCGCCACCTCGGCGCTCACCGACCCCGAGCGCGAGGCCTTGTTCACCGCCCGCGCCGCGGCGTTGGTGGACGCCTTGGCCCCGGCCTTCGCTGAGGCGCTCAAGACCGAGCTGGGCCCCACGATTCGCGCCGAGTGGATCGCCGCGATCCGCGACGGGGTGCAGGCCCTCACCCAAGATCCCAGCCGACAAGACCTCCTCGGCTTTGTGTTGACCCTCGAGCGCGCCACCGTAGACACCTTGGGCCCACGGCTGCGGGCCCAGGCCGCGGCGGGGCTGACAGACGACCTCGGCCCCGCGGCGGCGGTGGTGTTGGAGACCCAGCTCGCCCCGGCGCTGGCCCGCGCGCTCACGGAGTCTTTGGCCCCCGCGGCGCGGGTGACCATGGCCGAGCAGCTCAACCCCGCGCTGGTGGAGCTCACCCGCGCCTCCACCCGGGCGATGTTGGAGGAGGTCGCCGCCGCCATGCGCGGAGAGCTGGGCGCGGCGATCCGGGAGGACCGCCAGACCTGGTTTAGCGCCTTTCAAGAGGAGGCCGACGCCTTCGCCCGGGCGATGGGCGCTTTGGCGGCGGTGCTCGGTGTGGGCCTCCTGGGCGTCATCGTCGCCTGGCGCCGGGCCTCTACCCAAGGTGCGGAGCGCCTCGCCGCCGTCGAGCTGCTCACCGCCGCCATCAAGGAAGAGGTGCTGCGCGATCCCACACAGACCGAGCTCGTCCGCCGGGTGCGAGAGTTAGGTCGTGGCACCCCCGCCGGGGACACCCTGCGCGGCATCTTAAACGAGCGCCGCCACCTCAAGGTTGAGCTGCCCGCCGAGCCCAATCCGGCGCCCGACTCACCCGGAGACAGACCATGAAGGCGATCTCTTGGGGCATCACCCTGGCCCTGATCGGCGCAGCCCAGCTCTATCTCACACAGATCGACCGCAAGAGCACCCCCGCGATGTTCGCCGTCGAGCTGGAGACCCGCCTCAGCCTGCCCGTGGGCCCCACCCTGCTCGGCGTTGGGGTGATCTTGCTCGCCTGGGGGCTGATGCCCAAGCCCCAGAAGGCCCCGCCGCCTGCGCTGAGATCCCGTCCCAGCCGCGCTGAAGGCCTCGGTGAAGGCGGCGATTGGCTCGCCCAGGCACGAGAGGCGGTGATGATGGCCAAGCTCGGCGACGGCGCGGAGGTGGTGCTCACCCCCGGCGCCACCCCTCCCGTCGAGCTTCGCCTGCGCGGCCTCACCCCCGAGCGCGCCCGAGCCGTCTTGGAGGGCTTTGCTGAGCTGCTCCTGACCCTACGCCCACCCCGGGCGAAGGTGCGGTTTATCCACTGTGAGGCGGCGACGACCTCCCGGGTGATCCTGCTGCGCGGCGCCTTACGCCAACGTCTCGCCGAGGGCGCGTTCACGGCGGTCGGCTCTGGCGACGAGGTCGAGGTGCGGCTCACGGCGCCAGACGCGCGGTGGACGGAGGCTTAGCCTCGCGGGTCAGCCCACCACCACCCTCCGCGCCGCCCAAGCCAGGCCCAAGGCCGCCAGCCCCACCCCGACGATCATCACCACGGGCCACGCCCAGGCGAGCACCCCGCTGTGGTCGATGAGGTTCGTCGGCGCCACGAACAGGGTGCGGAGGGTGCCCTCGGCGGGGAAGAGGTCGGGGCGGTAGATAAACACAGAGGTCGGCGTCATCGGCGCCATAAACACGGCGATGGCGACCCCCAGCGCCCCGGCGAGCTCGGTTGTGCGGGCGGTCAACGCGGTGAGCGCGCCGAGCTGGGCGATGGTGATGGCGACGGTGGTGAGGCCCGCCCCGAGCGCCCCGGCGATGCTGAGATCGGCACCCAACAACCCCCAGAGCCCGATCACCTGGATGACGCTCAGGGCGAGCCCCACGGCCGCGGACAGGCCCAGGGCGGGCAAGATGCGACTCCACACAAACACCGCGGGGGGCACAGGCTTCACCAGCAGAATGTCTAAACCACCCTCGGCCCGCGGCGCCGGGATGGCGCGGAGCACGACCACAGCGCCCACAAAATACGCCACGAACCACACCGCGAGCAGAGTGTTCACCAGCACCAAGGCCGGCAGACCCTCCACCGCCAGGCTGAGGCTCAACACGGTGAGCACGCCCTCGGGCAGCCGGGGGACCGCCCAGCAGGTGCCCAGGATTGAGATGGCGCCGAACAGCCCCGCGCCGAGGCCCATGGCGGCGAGGGGCTCGCGGCCCAGCTCCGCACGAACGTACGTCCAGGGGATCGGGTTCATGGCTCAATCCTCCGCGCGAGGCGCGCGCCGATGGCGAGAAGGGTGAGATTCAGCACGATCAGCCCCACGACGGGGCCGGTGAGCGTCCCAAACGACTGACTCTGAAGGTGGGTGACCCCGGCGACCGACTGCGTGAACGGGTTAAACGCCAGCACGTCGGCCCAGGCTGGGTTGTACACGCCCAAGAAGGCCCCGCCGACGAGCGAGAACAGCACCAGCACGCTCACCAAGGCCGCGCCGAGCTGCCTCCCGATGGCGACCGCGCACAACGCGCTGAGACAAGTGGCGAAGATCGGCGCCCAGACATGCACCAGCCCCGAGACCAAGAACGCCAAGGGCTGGAAGCCGTCAATCTGCGCCGAGAACAGCGCCAGGCCGATGAGCTGGGTGATGAGGTACAGACCCGCCGTGGCCAGCACCGCCGAGCCCACCCGCAGGACGTAGAGCCCCGCTGGGGTGACGGGTTTGGTCATGAACAGGATCAACGAGCGGTCGGCGCGCTCCTCGACCAGCACCCCAGCGCCCATGGCGACGCCGGTGAGCACGGCGAGCTTGTTCATCGCGAGGTCGGTCCAGACGTACATGAACAGACCAAAAGGATCATCGCCGCCGAACCAGCTCTGCACCGCCGCGAGCAGGTGCGGAGGGGGCTTCTCCAACAGGGTCGGCGCCGCGAGCAGCGCGCCCAAGTAGAGAAACGCGAGGCCCTTCGTCTTGCGCTCATGCAGGCGACGGCCTAACTCCAGCCGCCACAACGTCGGGCTCAGCAGGGGGTTTGAGACGACGTTTGAGACGACGTTTGAGACGGCGGCGCTCATCGCTGCTCCCGGCGGGCCAAGGTGAGGTAGAGCGTGTCCATGTCTTTCGCGCCGTGCTCAGCCTTCAGCGCCTCGGCCTCACCAAACGCCACCAGCCGACCTCTGTGTAGAATCGCGACTCGGCGGCAGAGGGTCTGCACGTCAGAGAGGATGTGGCTTGAGAACATCGTGGTGGTGCCTTGGGTCTCGGCCAGCTCACGCAGAGACTCCAGCAGGTCGTGGCGGCCCAGCGGGTCGAGCCCCGAGGTGGGCTCATCGAGCAGCAAGAGCTTGGGGTTGTTCACCAGGGCCTGGGCGAAGCCGACCTTCTGGGCCATGCCCGTGGAGAGCCCACCCAAGCGGCGATCCGCGAAGCTCGTGAGGCCCACCTGGGTGATCAGCGCCTCGGCCCGGGCCTCGGCCTGATCCCGGGGCATCGAGAACATGGCGCCGATGTAACACAGAAAGCTCCGGGCGGTCATCTCCCGGGGCAAGGCGTAGCTCGCGGGCAAAAAGCCCACCTGAGAACGTACGCCCAAGGCGTCTTGGGTGGGGTCGAGACCCAGCACGGTCACCCGGCCTGATGTGGGCGGGGTGAGGCCGAGCAGCACCCGCAGAGCCGTCGTCTTGCCCGCGCCGTTGTGCCCCATAAACCCGAAGATCTCGCCGGGGTTCACTGAGAAGGTGACGTTGTCAAGCGCGATCACCGGGCCGTAATGTTTGCTCAGGCCCTCGATGGACAGGATCGGCGTCATGGCTCAGCCTCGTTGTTGAGAGGGGTCGTCGGTGGTGGGCAGGGCGGAGATGCCCGCCGCGAAGATCGTCAGCGCGGCGTCGAGCACCCGGGTGCGGCTCATCCGGCCCGCGGTGGCGTGCTCGACCCCCAAAAACAGCGAGCGCATCAGCGAGATCACGAAGGGCAGGGCCTCGACGTCGAGATCGGCGCGCAGCTCTCCGGCGTCGATCCCCGCCCGAGCCAAGGCCCGCAGGCCCTCGATCTCGGCGTCGGCCTGGGCCTCACGCCCTGTGGCCATCGCCCGAAGGGTGCCCTCCTCGTGCTCTTCACGCAGGAGGGTCTCGAAGATCGGCTCTCGCTCGGCCTCCTCCCACACAAAACGTAGGGTGTCGACGAGGCGATCCCGGGGGGAGGGCACGAGCGCCATTCGTTCGGCGTACCGAACCCCGGCGTCGAGCAAGAGCGCGGCGAGGGCGGCCTCGATCAGCGCCGTCTTGCTGGGGAACTCCAGGTACACCGCGCCTTTGGAGACCCCGGCCTCGGCGGCGACGTCCTCGATGGAGAGGCGGCGGGCGCCCACCGCCCGGAGCTGATCCGTGGCAGCGCGCAAGAGCCGCGCGCGGCGGCCCTCGTCGGGGGGGTGGTCAGCGTCATCACGGCGGCGTGGGCTCATCGGCGCTCCTGGGGAACACCGTGAGTATGACTCGATGTTTTTGACCAGTCAAGAATGACCAGTCAAAAACTTTGGGTCAAGAATGCTCAGCGCCGGGAGCCGCCGCTTGAGGAGCCTCCGCCGCCGACGCCGAAGATCTCCAGGATCTGCTGGATGCCTTCGCTGTTGGCCCCGGCGTTCACCGAGAAGCTGGGGATCGGCCCGGCGGCGGTGACGCGGTACTGCGCCTGGGCGCTGAGATTGAGGCCGTTGAAGCGTCCGGAGACGCCGCCCATGTAGGTGAACTCGTGGCCAAAGCCGGGGATCGTCTCTTTGTCCCAGTCGACGCGGCGATCCTCGTTCATCAGGTAGGCCGGGGAGACCCCGGCGAAGGCCGAGAGCTTCTCGCCGCTCACGGTCGCGACGACGGGCACCTCAACGCCGATGGACGGATCGAGCACCTGGGAGCCGAAGGTCCACTGGTTGTAGAAGAGGTCGGGCCCGGCTTGTAGGCCGAGGCTCTTCCACTGGGGGCCGATGAAGCTGCCCGCGCGAAGGTCGAGGCCCTTGTCGAGATCCCCCGTGGCCATGACCTCGCCGCTCAGGCGGGTGCGGCCAGCCAGCTTGGGCTGACCTTTGCCCTTCTGGCGGTAGCTGAGCCCGGCCTCGCCGCCGAAGGTGGCCAAGGTCTTCGTCTCGCCGGAGCCGTTCTGGTAGAGCCGCACCCCGGCGCCGGGCTGGATGTAGTACTCGGTGCGCCAGCCGGGGATCTGCGGGCCCGGGGGCACGTCGATGCCGCCGTTGTTTTTGCCGCCGCCGCTCTTTTTGCCGCCCTTCTTGCCGTTCGCGGTCTTGGTGGCGGCGTGACTGGCGACCCCTTCGCTCAAAACCCATCGATCTAAGGTGGGGAGCGGCTCAAACGCGGCGGGCTCAGCGGCGGAGGCGGTGGGGGAGAGCGCGAGAAGGAGCAGGCTCATCGTCATCATGGGGATCCTCCAGAGCGAGGCGGGGGAGCGGGACCGCGCCGACGACGCCACGAGCGCCGAGCCTATTCGAGCCGCCCCCCGGGCGCACGCGCCGCTGGGCGCCACGGACGTTTGATGCTCCCTGGCTCCCCCCTGCCCGCCCGCGCTGCCTCAGAGCTGGGCGCGGGCGTAGGGCAGAGGGCGGCGGAAGAGCTCTAAGCCGAGGTCGGCCACGGCTGCGCGAATTGTGGCCCCGAGGGCGGCGGCTCGCTGGGGCGCAAGGACATGCCGGCCCTCGAGGCCAAAAGACGCACGAAGTGAGGTACGCACCTGCGGGAGCAGGGCGAGGTTGCCGACGAGCACGATGCCGTCGAGCTGTTCAACACGGAGGTTCGCCTGGCGAAGCACCCCGTCGATGCCTTCGCAGGCCCGGCTGAGCACGGGGTGCAGAAGCTCGTGGAGATCGTCTTGGCGCAGGCGCAGGTCGAGGCGCTCGCCGCCGTGCTCGCCCTCGACCATCAGCGGCAAGGAGAACGAGACCTGGGCGGAGTCCACAAGCTGCACCCGCGCCATCTCTACGGCGAGGCGCACGCGGTCGCGGCGGTCGGCGAGGAGCGTCTTGTGCAGGGCCGGGCGGGACCGGGCCAAGGCGTCGGTGAGCTGGGCGGCCCAGCGGGCCTCCATGGGCTCATCGTGGAGCTGATCGACGCCCCAGGTGGCGAGGGGGTGGAGATCGGGGCCCTCACGAACGAGGGCGCTCACGCCGACCTCACCGACGCCGAGCTCGACGACGAGCATGTGGCGCCAGCGGTCGCGGCCCAGGGAGAGCGCGACGGCGGTGGCCATGTCGAGGATCTCGACGGCCTCGACCTTGGCCATGGCCGCGGCGCGGATCACCGCGCGCCGCCCGACGTCGCCGAGGTGGCTGGGGATGGCGATGACCACTCGTTCGGGGCGACGACCACAGGCCGCCGCGGCGCCGTCGAGGAGGTGCATGAGCTGGAGCGCGCAGAGCTGCTCGGCGCTCACTTCACGCTGGCCAAGCGCAAAACCACGACCCGCGCCCAGACGGCGGCAGGGCCCCAAGACGGTGTGCTCCAGCGCGGTGCCGACCTGGGCCAAGGCCGGGTGGCCGATGTAGACATCTTCATCGGGGGTGAAGCAGACCGCAGAGGGCACGAGCTCCTCTTCATCGATCTGGATCAGCTCAGGGACGCCGTTTCGGACATGCCCGATCGCTGTCGTAGAGACGCCTAACTCGACACCAAAACAAGGGGAATAGCGCATTCTTGCGCGCCTCCGTCAAGAAATGACGACAGCGTCAAGGGACGCGGTGTCAGGGGACGTTGGGAGGGGGGTCATACGCGCAAAGTAACAACTTTCGCGACGACTGGTGGCCCGCAGATCAAAGGCTGGGTTGACGCAATCCACAAGACGCTGAAATCACGAATAAAAGAGGAGTCATCTTTGATGGTCGGGATCTTTGCGCTTCGGCGCGCCGCGCGGGGCGGCGCGGGGCGGGCGGGGCGCGGACACGATAAGGCGCGGCCATGAAAGAGAAACACATCAACATCCGCGTCGAGCAGTGTCTGGCCTTGGCCAAGGCGAGCGCCTGCACCCGCCGCACCTTCGGCGCCTTGCTCCTCGATCCTGAACGAAACGTCGTGCTCATGGACGGCTACAACGGCGGCCCCCGCGGCGGCGGCCAGCTCTGCGGCGGCGACCGCTGCCTGCGGGATGAGCTGAACATCCCCTCGGGCACCCGCATGGAGGTCGGCTGCCACCACGCGGAGATGAACGTCGTGTGCAACGCCGCCGCGAACGGCGTCACCACCCGGGGCGCCTGGCTCATCGTCACCGGCGAGCCCTGCGTCTTGTGCGCGAAGCTCCTGCACCACGCGGGCATCACCCGGGTGCTCGTCGTCGGCGGGGGGTACCTCGGCGAGAACGGCGTGGACTACCTCAAGGCCCACGGCGTCGCGGTGCAGATCGTCGATGGTCCGCAGGATCCCCGCCGGGCCAAGCTGGGCTAAACGAAGGCGGGCGAACGGAGAACTCTCGGCGGTCAAGCGGCGGGATTGGCCGACGAGCGGCGTGGCGGCCAGGGCGGTTTTATGGTTTTTTTGTCTCGCTCACGACGATGTGAGCTCAAAAAAATCGAGGACGACCATGACCGACAACCTCCCCCGCGCCCTGCTCGTCGCGGCGCTGATCACCAGCGGCGCCTGCACCGACGGCAAAGACGCCGCCACGGACTCAGGCGGTGACTCCTCTGGGGCCGACTCCAGCGCCGCCGAGGTGCTCTACACCATCAACGGCCTCGCGATCACCTTCGGCCCCGACCAGAACCCCGCCGCCGAGGGCCTCTGCGTCGAGGCTGTAGACCCCAGCGAGGTGCTTGAAGGCGGCGAGGCCGAGGTGGTCAGCCAGACGACGGTGGGCGCGGGCGGGGCCTACACCCTCAGCGACGTGCCCCGCCGTGGCCAGCCGACGGTGGTGGTGGTTCGGGACTGTGAAGGCGCGGCGTCGACGGTGTACCCCACGGGCTCCCCGGTGCTGCCCTTTGAGTTCCAGAGCATCACCGAGGGCCAGGCGCTCGACGACGTGCGCTCGGTGTCGCTGAGCAACACCACCCTCGCCGCCTTTGAGACCGGGCTCGCCCTCGCGGGCTACGCGGGTGACCTCCCCGCCGAAGGGTTCGCCCTGGGCGCGGTCTGGACCGCCGACCAGCAGCCGATCTCCGGCGCCCAGCTCACCTGCGGCGGCTGCGGGGTGTACTACGCCGACGCCGACCCTTCAGACGGGCCGTTCACCACGGGCGGCGTGAAGAACACCTCGACCTCGGGCTCGGCGCTGTGGATGATCCCCGCTGCGCCGCCGGTGGAGTACGGCGTGACCGCTGAGGGCTACACCTTCCCCAAGGTTACCTTCGCCGCGCCGCCTGGGGGCGCCTTGTTCGGCATCCTGACCGGCCAGCCCTCCTGATGTGCCGCCGCCACCCCTCAGTCGGCGTAGCCCAAGGCCTTCAGTCGGGCCCGTGTGGCCGGGTCGAGGGGTGCGGAGGGGCCGGTGGGCGCCGCCGTGTGGGCGGCCTGGGCGTCGAGCAAGGCGCCGAGCTGCGCCGCGCGGGTGGCGTCGTCCAGGCTCGGCGGGTTGTCAGGCGCTCCGACTCGCTCCAGCACGTCACCGCTCGGCCCGCGGGTGAGGCGGTCGTCGCCGTGAATCACCACACGCCACTGAAAGGTGTCGGGGTCAAAGCCCAAGAGGGTGATGTGGTCGAGGGTCTGGGACTGGCCGGGCGGGAAGACCTCGGCGAAGACCGGCCAAGGCTCCCCGTCGGACAAGAGCGGCAAGAGGGAGCGGCCGTCGAGGCCGTCCATGGGGGTGACGAGGCCCTCGGGGAGCAGATCGAGGACGGTCGGCGTGAGATCGACGAGGGACACCGGCGCGTCTACCCGGGCCCCGGCGGGGAGCGCGCTGGGCAGGCTCATCACCAGGGGCACCCGGATCACCTCCTCGTCGGGGGTGGCGTGGTGGCCCCAGCGCCCGGCGTCTCCCAGAGACTCGCCGTGGTCGGCGGTGACGATCACCAGCGTGCTCTCCAACAGCCCCCGGGCGGCCAGCTCGTCGAGGAGCGCGCCCAAGGTGGCGTCATCGGCATAGATCCCGGCGTCGTAGAGGTCCACCAGATGTCGGCCTTGCTCGGGGCCGGGGCTGGGCAAGACGCCTGGGGCCTTGAGCTCGCGGCTGTACGCCCGGGAGCTGCGCACGGCGTCAGTCTTGTCGGTGAAGCGCCAGAGATGTTCGGTGGCCAACTCGTGGTAGGGGTCGTGGGCCTCCATCAGGTTCACGACCAGAAAGAAGGGGCGATCCTCGGGGCGCTGGTCCAGCCAACGCCGCGCCGCCGGGGCCATGAGGTGCGCGCCTTTGTCTTCGCCGCGCCAGGGCCGCAGCAAGGCCGACACCGGCAAGAACGACGCGCTGAGCGGCCAGCGCCAGGCGTCGAGGATGTGGCCGAAGCCCCGGCCCAGGCCGGTGTCGGCGCCGACCCACGGGTTCGACGACAAGAGCGCCGTGGTGTAGCCCGCCTCGCTCAGCCGCTCGGCGACCGTAGGCGGCGTGTCGCTCAGGCGCAAGGTCTGATCGTGGCAGCCGTGGCGTGTGGGCGAGAGCCCGGTGAACATCGAGGCGTGGGCGGGCAAGGTCCAGGACGCGGTGCTGTACGCCCGCTCAAAGGTCACGCCCTCGGCGGCCAAGGCGGCGAGGCGGGGCGTGGTGGCGCGGTCGTAGCCGCCGGGGCCGGTGTGGTCGACCCGCACCGTGTCCAGGACCACCCACAAGACGTTCGGCGCGGGGGAGGCCGGGGCGTTGGCCACGAAGGGCGCGATGGGCACGGGCCGAGGGATCAACAAGGCGGCGACGGGCGCGGCGGCGAGGGCGGCGGTGAGCCGAGGCGCGCGGCGGCCCGCGGCGAGCAGCAAGGCGGCGACGATCACGCCCAGCAGCACCACGCTGAGCTGAACCAGAATGAAGGTGGTGCCCAAGACCGCCACGGCGCCGTAGCCCAGACCCAGGCCCCACAGCACGAGGCTGGGGCGCCGGGTGGCACGTTCTCCCAGGAGCCCGCCCAAGATCAGCCCGCCCAAGATCAGCCCGCCCAGGGCCGAGGCGAGCAGGGTCCAGGCGACGAGGCCCCCGGGCAAGAGGCTCTTCTGCAGGTTGCCTTGGCCCCACAGGCGCCCCAACGCCAAGAACGAGACCAAGGTCGCGCCGAGGGTCTGGCCGACGCCGACGGCGAGCCCGGCGCGAAGACCCGCGAGCATCCCCACGAGCAGACCCGCGCCCAAGCTCGGCGGCGGAGATGGGGTCGGGGAGAGATTTGGCGGCGCCGTCATCGGGTGGCCTTGGGGTGGGATACGCCAAGAATCATGACACGGGGCAACGAATGCTGACACCGCCCCTTCGGCCAGCGGCGCCATTTGGCCCGGCGGCTGTGCTCCTGGCGTTCGTGATCTGGCACTTGCCCGCCTTAGGCCTCGGGCTCACGGCGGACGATCTCTGGTGGGCGCTGAGCCTTCACGGGGGTGAGCACGCGGCGCCGTTTGACCTCAACTACGCCGTGGCTGAGGACTTCTGGCGGGATCGGGGCGTGGGCTTCTGGTGGACCTCGCCGGACTTGCGCTGGACCCTGGCCCGACCCCTGGCCGGGGCGCTCTTCGCGGCCATGATCCCGGTGTTTGACCCGCGCTCTTGGGCTTGGCAGGGCCTGGGGATCGTCGGCACCTTGGGCCTCGTCACCGCGTCTTGGCCGCTCTTCCGGCGCCTGCTCGGCGACAAGACGGCGCTGTTGGCCTTGGCCTTGTTCGCGGCGCACCCCGCCCACGTCCAGCTCGTGTGGTTCGTGAGCACCCACCACGCCTGGATGGGGGCGACCCCGGCGCTCTTGGGCCTCGTCGCCTGGATCCGCTGGCGTGGTGACGGCTGGGCGCCGGGCCTCTGGCTCGCGCCCTTGGGGGTGATCGTGGGCCTCGCCAGCTCGGAGACGGCCTTGGGCGCCTTGCCGTATGCGGCGGCGTTTGAGTGGGTGACGCGGCGGCCCGGCTGGCGCGGGGCGATCGTCGGCGTCGGGGCCCTGTTTGTGGCCTACACGGCGCTGCACACCGCCTTGGGGTTTGGGGTGGAGGGCAGCGCGCTCTACCTCGACCCCCGGGTGGACCCCCTGGGCGCGGCCTGGGGCGTGCTCAGCCGAGGCCCGGTCCTGCTCTTTGGGGCCTTCGCCCCGCTGCCCGCGGACCTCTGGCTCACCGTGCCCGCCCTGCGGTCGGTCTTGGTGGTCTTGGGCTTGGGCGCCGCGGCGCTCGTGGCCCTGGGCCTAGGCTCGGCGTGGCCGACGCTCTCTCAGGCCCACCGGGAGGCCGCGCAGATCGGGGCGCTGGGCGCGCTCGTAGGCCTGCCGCTGTTCACCACGGCCGCGCCGGGCGGGCGCCTCGTCCTGTGGATGAGCTTGGGGAGCGTGATGGTCCTCGCCGTGCTCTTTGGGCGCGCCTGGACGCTCTGGCGAGGGGCGGGGGAGCGGCGGGCGCTGCTCGTCTTGTCGCCGTTGATCTTGGGGGCGCTCGGCGGGGCCCTGATGATCCCGCCTCAGCTTCGGGTGGTCGCGGGGGTCGCCGAGGAGCTTCGCCAGGCCGCTGAGGACTCTGAGCTGCCCTCACCGATGCCCTCCGGCACGTTTGTGCTCGTGCTCACCATGCCCGACGCCGGGACCGCGCTCACCTTGATCCCCGCGCGTCTGCTCGCGGGCGGCGGGGCGGCGCCGGATCGCCTGATCGTGCTCTCGACGAGCCCGACGGATCACCGCTTGGAGCGTCTCGGCGACGACACCCTCACGCTTCGTTTGGCCTCGGGGCGGCTGTGGGATCAGCCGATGGAGCGACTGTTTCTGCACCCCGCTGACCTCCACCAGCGCCCGACCCGCTGGGCGCGGGAGGGGCTCACCGTCACGCGCCTCGACGACGACCCAGACGCCGGGCCCAAGGCGCTCAGCTTCACCTTCGACCCGCCGCTGTCCGACCGCCGCTGGCGGGTGTTCACCTGGGCGGACGGCGCCTTACGTTCCGTGGCCCTGCCCGCGCCGGGTGAAGGCCGCGACCTGCCGTGGAGCCCCGGCCCGCTGCCCGCGCCCGGCGGTGGCCCGAGCGAACGCTGACGCGACGTGCAAAACTATGACACCGCCTCGTCCAGGATGACGACATGCCCCACAACCCGACCCTGACGCCGTCCTTGGGCTTTTTGGATCTCGTGGCGCTCCTGCGCGCTCGCGCACAGAGCCACGGCGACACGGGCTACCTGTTCTTGGAGGACGGGGAGACCGAGGCCCCGCGGCTGAGCTATGCGGCCTTGGATCGGCAGGCCGGGGCCTTGGCGGCGCGGCTGGTGGCCCTGGGGCTCGCCGGGGAGCGGGTGCTGCTGGTGTTCCCGCCGGGGCTCGACTTCATCGTCGGCTTCTTCGCTTGCCTCTACGCCGGGGCCGTCGCCGTGCCCGCGTACCCGCCCGACCCCGCGCGCCTCGACCGCAGCGCGCCGCGCCTGCGGGCCATCGCCGCCGACGCCGGGGCCAAGGCCCTGCTCACCACCGAGGCCCTGGCGGCCTTCGCTGAGCTGACCTTGGAGCACGCCCCGGAGCTCGGCGCCTTGCCTTGGCTCACCACAGACGGCGAGCTGGGCGCCGACCATCACGTCACCCCCGCGACGCCCGATCAGCTCGCGCTGTTGCAGTACACCTCGGGCTCCACCGGGCGGCCCAAAGGGGTGATGGTGAGCCACGGCAACATGATGCACCAGCTCGGCCAGTCCTGGGCCACCCAAGGCCAACAGTTTGAGAGCGTGGTGGTGGGCTGGCTGCCGGTGTTTCACGATCTGGGCCTCGTCGGCAACATCCTGCACACGATGCACACCGCGAGCTTGGGCGTGTTGATGTCGCCCTTGGACTTTCTGCGGCGCCCGGCGCGTTGGCTCCACGCTGTCACCCGCTATAGAGGGGTGACCGGCGGCGGCCCCAACTTCGCCTATGACCTCTGCGCCAAGAAGGTCACTGAAGACGAGCTCGCGCGGCTGGACCTCTCGTCATGGAAGGTCATCGTCAACGCCGCCGAGCCCGTGCGCCCCGACACCCTGCGCCGGTTTTATCAGCGGTTTAAGGGCTGCGGCTTGGCCTGGGAGAGCTGGTTCGCCGGGTATGGCCTCGCCGAGGCGACCTTGTGTGTGACCATGCCCGAGGTGCACGCGCCGCCGACGCTGTTCAGCGTGCGCCGCGCGGAGCTCGCCGCCGGGCGCCTCACCCTCACCGCCGCGGACGATCCCGACGCCCGTGGGCTCACCGGCCTGGGTGTGCCCGGCCCCGAGACCCAGGTGGAGATCGTGCGGCCTTCAACCCGGGAGCGCTGCGCGCCGGGGGAGATCGGCGAGGTCTGGGTGCGCTCGCCGTCCGTCGCCCAAGGATATTGGGGGCGGCCTGAAGAGACCGCGCAGACCTTCGGCGCAACCATTCACGGCAGCGGCGAGGGCCCCTTCTTACGCACCGGGGATCTCGGCTGCTTTGTGGGCGATGAGCTGGTGCTCACCGGCCGCGAGAAGGATCTCATCCTCTTGGGCGGCCGCAACATCTACCCCCAAGACGTTGAGGCCGCGGCGGAGTCTGTGGCCCAGGTGCGCGGCGGCTGCGCGGCGGCGTTTGTGTGGGAGGTGGACGGCGAGGAGCGTGTGGCCGTGGTGGCCGAGGTGGACAGCCGCCGCGGGCCCATCGACGCCGAGGCGGTCATCGCGGAGATCCGGGCGGCGATCGGCGTAGAGCTGGGCGTGGCGGCGGCGGTGATCGTGCTCATCCCGCCGGGTGAGCTGCCCAAGACCTCCAGCGGCAAGGTGCAGCGCCGGGCCACTCAGAAGGCGCTTGTTGACGGTGATCTGGTGATCTTGAGCCGCTGGGACGCGCCGCGTGTGGCCTTGACCGCGGAGGCCCCGGCCTTGGGGCTCAAGGACTGGCTTCGGGCCGAGGTGGCCAAGGTGGTGGGGCTGCCCATCGGCGCCGTCGATCCCCATCGGCCTCTGGCGGAGCTGGGCTTAGACTCCAGCGGCCTGGTGGCCCTGGCCGCCGTGCTGGAGGCACGCCTGGGCCGCCCGGTCTCGCCGAGTATGCTCTACAGTCACCCCACGGTGCTGAAGCTGTGTGAGGCCCTTGAGTCAACCGAGGCGCCAGCGCCCCCAACGGCGCCCCCAACGGCGCCCATAGTGAACGATCACGAGCCCATCGCGATCCTCTCCGCGGCCTGCCGTCTGCCCGGCGGCGTCACCAGCCCCGAGGCGCTGTGGGCGCTGCTCCTCGACGGCACCGACACCGTCGCCGAGATCCCGCCGGAACGTTTTGACATTCACGAGTGGTACGACCCTCGGCCCGACACGCCGGGCAAGACCGTGTCTCGTTGGGCCGCGCTGCTCGGCGATCTCACGGGCTTTGACGACGCCTTGTTCGGCTTCTCCCCGCGGGAGGCCCGGAGCGTGGATCCCCAAGAGCGTCTGTTGTTGGAGTGTGTCTGGGAGGCCTTTGAGCGCGCGGGCGTGGCCGAGACCGACGGCGCCCGGGTGGGCGTTTATATGGGGCTCAGCGACACCGAGTACCAGTGGCGGGCCATCGCCGACATGGATCAGATCGACCCTTGGTCGGGGCTGGGCACGATCCACGCGCCGATGATCGGGCGGATCAGCTACGTCTTTGGCCTGCGCGGGCCGAACATGGCCATCGACTCCGCTTGCTCCTCAAGCCTCGTGACGGTTCATCTCGCCGCGCGGGCGCTGCGCGCCGGAGAGTGTGACATGGCCTTGGCCGGGGGCGTGAACGTGCTGCTCTCCCCCGAGCCCCAGGTGTGGTTGAGCCAGCTCCGCGCCTTGTCGCCCACAGGCCGCTGCCACAGCTTCTCTGAGGACGCCGATGGGTATGTGCGGGGTGAGGGCTGCGGTGTCGTGCTGCTCAAGCGGCTCTCGGACGCCCTTCGGGATGGGGACGAGGTGCTCGCGGTGATCCGGGGCAGCGCCGTGAACCAAGACGGCCGCAGCGACGGCCCCATGGCGCCGAATGGCCTGGCCCAAGCCGAGGTGATCCGCGACGCCTTGGCCGACGGCGGCATCGACCCGGCCTCTGTGTCGTATGTGGAGTGCCACGGCACGGGCACGCCCCTGGGTGACCCGATCGAGGTGGAGGCCCTGGCCCAAGCCTACGGCGCCGGGCGCACGACGCCCCTGCGCATCGGCTCGGTGAAGACCAATGTGGGCCACGGCGAGTGCGCCGCGGGCATCACCGGGCTCATCAAGGCCGCGCTCTGTGTCTCCAACGGGGAGATCCCGGCGAGCCTCAACCACCGGGCGCCGAACCCGAGGATCGCCTGGGATCGTCTGCCCGTGGTGGTGAACACCCAGCGCACCCCCTTTGAGCCGACGAGGGCGCCGCGCCGGGCGGGGGTGAGCGCCTACGCCTTGAGCGGCACAAACGCCCACGTCGTCGTCGAGCAGGCGCCGCGCCGGGTGAGCCCGGAAGACTGCACACCGGCGCAAAAAACTGACGAGCGGCTCCCCGTCGTGATCTCCGCCCAGACCCCCGCCGCCCTGGCGTCTGTCGCCGCCCGGCTGAGCGCCTGGGTGAAGGCCCAGCCCGACACCCCGCTGCCGAGCATGGCCCGCAGCTTGGCGACGGGGCGTGTGGCCTTGCCTCGGCGCGCCGTGATCTTGGCGAACAACCTCCAGAGCCTCATTCAGCCCCTCGACGACCTCGCCCGGGGTGTGCCGCACCCCCGCTGCGTGGAGGGCCACGCCCAGCGCGCGGGGCGGGTGTGCCTCGTGTTCCCCGGCCAAGGTGGACAGTGGGCGGGCATGGGCCGGGCGCTGTTGGACCACGACCCCGTGTTCACCGAGACGATCGAGACCTGCGCCGAGGCCCTGCGGCCCCATGTGGGCTGGAGCTTGCGGGAGGCCCTCCAGAGCGACGACGACACGTTTTTGGACCGTGTGGACGTGGTGCAGCCGACGCTCTTTGCGATGAACGTCGCCTTGGCGGCGATGTGGCGGGCGCAGGGGCTGAGGCCCGACGCGGTCATGGGGCACAGCCAGGGGGAGGTCGCGGCGGCGGTGGTCGCTGGGGCCTTACGCTTAGAGGACGGCGCCTTGATCTCGGCCCGGCGCGGCGCGGCTCTGGTGCGGCTCGAGGGCCGAGGCGGCATGGCGGCGGTGGAGCTTGGGGAGGCGGCCTTGGGCGGCTGGCTTCAGGCTTGGGGTGGGCGGCTGGTGATCGCCGCGGTGAACAGCCCGACGAGCTGTGTGGTCTCGGGGCCCCCTGATGACATCGACGGGCTCGTGCAGACCTTGGGGGAGGCCAAGGTCTTCGCCCGGCGCGCCCGGGTGACCTACGCCTCTCACGGGCCCCAGATCGACACGCTCCAAGACGAGCTCACCCGAGCCTTGGCCGGGATCCGCCCCCGCGCCGCGAGCCTGCCGATCTGCTCCACGGTGACCGGCGGCTGGGTTCACGGCGAGGCCCTGGACGCGGCCTATTGGGTTCACAACCTGCGCGCCCCGGTGCGCCTGCTGCAGAGCACCCAGCGGCTCATTCACGACGGCTTCGGCTTCTTTGTGGAGGTGAGCCCCCACCCGCTGCTCACCCAAGCCCTGCAGAGCACCGCCCGCGCCGAGGGTCAAGAGGCCGTGGTGGCGCCCACCCTACGCCGTGACGACGGCGGCCCCGAGCGCGTCACCCTCGGTCTGGGTTCGTTGTGGACCCAAGGACTCCCCGTGGCCTGGGGTGAGGGCCTGCCGCCGGCGCCTCGGGTGTCGCCGCCGACCTACCCCTTCACCCGCGAGCGCCACTGGATCGAGGCGCGGCCCTCCGGTGGGGCGGTGACGCCGGGGCCCCACCCTTGGCTTGGGCCGCCGCAGACCACACCTGAAGACCCCAAGACCACACGGTTTGAGCTGCGCCTGAGCCCACGCCGGGCGTCGTGGCTGTTGGACCACCGCGTCGAGCAGGCGGCGATTCTGCCGACGACGGCGTTTGTTGAGCTGCTCCGCGCGGGCCTTCACGCCCACTCCGGCGGCGCGCTCACGGCCTTGGCCGAGCTGACGCTGCACCACGCCTTGCCGCTGCACGCGGACGATCCGCGCCTGACCCTGACGGTGCGCCCCCGAGGGCGCGGGGCCTGGCTCACCCTGCATGAGGCCGTCGGTGACGGCTGGCGCCTGCTCGCCACGGCGAAGGGTGAGGCGTTTGAGGCGCCGAGCTCGCCCGAGGCCCCGACGGCGCCGCCCGAGCATGACCTTGTGGAGTTCTACAAGGCCCTCCACGACGCTGGGCTGAGCTATGGCCCGGCGTTTCAGGGCTTGATCGGGGCGAGTCGAGACGGGGAGGGCGCCCTAGGCCTCGTCCGCCTGCCCGAGACCGCCGGGAGCGCCCGGGGGCTGCACACCCACCCGGCCCTGCTCGATGCCTGCCTTCAAACGCTGACGCTCCTTCGGGATCCTGACGCGCCGCTGATGGTGCCGACGGGGGTGCAGCGGGCGCGGTTTGGGCCGAGCCCGGCGGAGGGTGAGCTTAGGGTGCAGGCCCAGCGTCGGGTGTCGCCGAGCGGCGCGCCCGTGGCTGATCTCTGGGTGTGGGACCGCCTGGGCGCCTTTGTCGCCGCGCTGGAGGGCGTTCAGATGCGCCCCGTCGCCGGGGCCAAGGACAGCCTCGACGGCGTGATGTTGAGCGTGGTGTGGGAGGAGCTCGGCGCCCAGACCCCGCCGATGGGTGAGCCCGGGCGCTTTGTGCTCGTGGCCGGCGAGGGCGCCTCAGCGGGCCTCGGCGCGCGGCTGGGGGCGAACCTGAGGGCCGCCGGGGCCGCGGTGACCCTGCTCACCGGGCTGAGCCCTGAAGATCCTGACGCGCTGGCCCAAATCCTGACGCCCCATCTGGCCGGGGCGCGGGCGGTCGTGAACCTCTTCGCCCTCGACGCTGAAGAGCCCGAGGACCTCACCGACGAGCGGATTCACCGCTTGGGCCAGGCGGGCTGGGCCGGGGCGGTTCATCTGGCGCAGCTCCTCTCGCGGGAGAACAGCTCGCCGCCGCGGCTGATCACCGTCACCTGCGGCGCCGCCTCTGGCGTTCCCGACGACGGCCCGAGCTGTCTTGGCGGCGTCATGGCCTGGGCGGTGATGGGCACGATCCGCGTGGAGCTGCCCCGCCTGCGGCCCACCCGCATTGACCTGGGCGCCCTGCACCGCGACGACACCTTGGGCGCTTTGACGCTGCGCTGTCTGGACGACGGGGACGAGGACACGATCGCGCTGCGCCAGGGCCAGGCCTACGCCGCGCGGCTCACCCGGGGCGACCTGCCGAAGACGCCGCTTCAGGCCGTCGATGGCGCGGGCCTGCCCTTCCGTGTGGAGCGCCTCGACGGCGTGCTCCGCCTCGTGCGCGTCTCCGACCCAAGCCCCGGGCCGGAGCGTGTGTGGGTTCAGGTGCAGGCGGCGAACGTCAGCGCTCTGGGGTCGGGCGCAGAGGGCGAGTCCCCCCCCGGGGTCTGCGCCGGGCGGACCGCAGAGGGCCAGGCGGTGATCGCGCTGTGCCCAGAGGGCGGGGCCTTGGGCACCGCGGCCCTGGTCGATGCCCACAACATCGTGGCGCTGCCCGAAGGCCTGAGCCCGGAGCCCGCCGTGGCCAGCCTCCTGCCGTTCTGCGGCCTGTGGTTGGCCCTGGTCGACACGGCCCGGGTCACCCCTGGCGAGCGGGTGTGGTCCCCGCCCGGGCCGCGTCAGCGCGCGGTCGAAGCGCTCGCGGCGGCCCTCGGCGCGCGGTGGGTGGAGCGCCCCGAAGACGGCCTCATCGACGTGGTGATCGCCGAACCGGACGGCGCCGAGCTTGAGGCCCTGCTCAGCCCCTTGGCCGAGGGGGGCCGCCTTGTCTTGGTCACCGAGCCCGAGCCCGAGCTGCACCTCAGCCCGAGCGCGCTTCACCGCGGCGTGAGCCTGAGCGTGGTGCGGCCGCTGCGTCGCCTCGCGCGGCGCCCGGACCTCGCCCGCCGCGCCTTGGCCGCCTGGGCCGAGCTCGCCCCGAGCCTGTCGCCCACCGAGCTTCGCCGCTGGTCGTTCAGTGACGTGGAGCGGGCCCTCGCGGAGCCCGCCGAGGCGCGCTGCTTCGTCCCCGATCCCGCGCCGCGTGTGGTCCGCCGGGGTCGCGCCGCGCGCCCAAGAGCCGATGGGGTCGTGCTCATCACTGGGGGCTTGGGGGCCCTGGGCCTCGCCGCCGCGCGTTGGCTCGCTGGGCGTGGGCAGCGGTCCTTCGCGCTCGTGGGACGCTCGGCGCCGAGCGCGGCGGCCTTGGAGGAGATCGCCGCGCTCACCGCGCTTGGGGCGGAGGTCACCACCCACCGCTGCGACATCGCAGACCGGGAGTCGCTCAAGGCGCTCTTGGGCCTGCTCACGGCCACGCGGCCTCTGCGTGGGGTGGTTCACGCCGCCGGGGTGCTCGATGACGCCTTGATCGCTGACCAGTCGCTTCGCCGCCTTGAGGCGGTGGCCCGGGCCAAGGTCTTGGGCGCCTGGAATCTGCACACCTTGACGGCGGGGATGGACCTCGACCTCTTCGTGCTCTACAGCTCGGCGGCGGTGGTGTTGGGCAGCCCCGGGCAGGGCAACTACGTCGCGGCCAACGCCGTCTTAGACGCCTTGGCGCGGCGGCGTCAGCGTCTGGGGCTGCCCGGCTTGGCGATTGGCTGGGGCGCGTTTGGGGACGCGGGCCTCGCCGCCGCCACCGCCGCCCAGCTCGCCGCCCGAGGTCTGGGCCTGCTCACCCGGGCCGACGTCGCGCCGTGGATGGAGCGCCTGTTGGACAGCGCCGCGCCGGTGCTCACCCCCTGCCCGCT
>Ga0066604_10000297_pt1 | contig 33839 bp, 32 predicted proteins | sample Higcelwee11metaG_FD_59501 | JGI IMG/M metagenome (GOLD analysis project Ga0066604, IMG submission 59501) | Freshwater pond sediment microbial communities from the University of Edinburgh, under environmental carbon perturbations - High... | ecosystem: Environmental > Aquatic > Freshwater > Pond... | reverse complement strand
ATTCGCAATACGTGAAGGCGGAAGAACAGTAGGATCAGGCGCTGTTGCATCAATAATAGAGTAGGGAATGCATTGTATGCAGGGAATGACCCCTGTGCCGTTCCGATCTAGAATCTCGAATTCAAAATTTATTCAGTCTTAAAGGACTAGGATTAGAATTCCTAGTCCTTTAAAAAGTATTAAAATTCCTCAAATAGGCAATAATTAAAACAATATGTTTGATATGATGCATAAGATAATAATTTGTGGATACTATTCAGAGGACTAAAGCTAGGCTATATAAAATATTATTGACATTGTAGTAAAATTATGATAGATTCTATTAGGTAGTCTCAAAATGCAGTTTCTATGTATTTTTGCGGCGTTTTAATATTTTTAAAGCAGTGCCAAGCCGTTGGGAGGTGTAGATATGAGGGTTAAAATAACACTTGCTTGCAGCGAATGCAAACAGAGAAACTATGATTCCATGAAGAATAAAAAGAACAATCCGGACAGAATGGAAATGACTAAGTACTGCAGATTTTGCAGGAAGCATACTCCACATAAGGAAACAAAATAGCCAGTGAAGGAAGTGAAGGGTATGGCTGGTATAGCAAAAAAGATTGATATAGCAAAATCTTTCAGAGAAACAAGGGCAGAGGTCAGGAAAGTTACTTGGCCAAATAGGAAAGAGCTTTTACAGCATACTGAAGTAGTTGTTTCTTCAATAATATTGGTAGGAATAGTACTTTGGCTGTCAGACTTTGCATTTGGTAAAATACTTAACTTGTTTATAACAAAATAGAGGGGTTTTGTAATCATATTATCGATTAGGAGGAAAACCTTAGATAATTTTAAGGTTGCGCATCTATGGAAGAGAATGGCAGATGGTATGTAGTCCATACTTATTCGGGCTACGAAAACAAGGTAATGGCTAATATTATGAAGATAGTAGAAAACAGAAATATGCAGGATGTTATCTTCGAAGTAAAAGTGCCGATAGAAGAACAGGTTGAAATCAAAAATGGTAAGAAAAAAATCACCCAGAAGAAAGTATTTCCGGGGTATGTGCTAATCAAGATGCTTATGACGGATGAATCATGGTATGTCGTTCGGAATACAAGGGGTGTTACCGGATTTGTTGGGCCTGGTTCTAAACCTGTGCCTCTCACTGATGCAGAAGTAAAGACCTTAGGTGTTGAAAAGACTCCTATAAAGCTTGATGCAAATGTTAAGGATCATGTAAGAGTTATTTCTGGTCCATTTGAAAACTTTGTCGGTATAATACAGGAAATCAACAATGAGAAGCATAAGGTCAAGGTCATGATATCCATGTTCGGAAGAGAAACTCCTGTAGAACTTGAGTTTGCACAGATTGAAAGATTATAAATGAAATTTTGCGAGGGGAGGTGTAATAATGGCAAAAAAGGTTACAGCAATGGTTAAGCTGCAGGTTCCAGCGGGCAAAGCAACTCCAGCGCCGCCAATAGGTCCGGCTTTAGGTCAGCATGGGGTCAACATCATGGGCTTTTGCAAGGAATTCAATGAAAGAACAGCTAAACAGGCAGGACTTATAATTCCTGTTGTGATAACTGTTTATCAGGACAGATCATTTTCATTCATACTCAAAACACCGCCGGCTTCGGTACTTATAAAGAAAGCAATTGGTATTGAAAGCGGATCCGGTGTACCAAACAAGACTAAGATAGGAACAATCTCAAAGGCAAAGGTTAAAGAAATTGCAGAGCTTAAAATGCCGGATTTAAATGCAGGGAGCATTGAGACGGCAATGAGCATGGTTGCTGGTACAGCAAGAAGCATGGGAGTAGTAGTAGAAGATTAATATTTGGTGGGAGGATTTATTCCGCTAATACCACAAGGAGGAATTTTTAATGTTTAGAGGTAAACAGTATCAAGAAAGCGCAAAGCTCATTGATAAAAGCAAATTTTATGATCCAAAGGAAGCTTTAGAACTTGTTCAAAAGACAGCAAAAGCTAAATTTGATGAGTCTGTTGAGGTTCATGTAAAGCTTGGCGTTGATCCAAGACATGCAGACCAACAGGTTAGAGGTGTTGTAGTACTTCCGCACGGCACAGGCAAGTCTCTCAAAGTTTTAGTATTTGCGAAGGGTGACAAAGTTAAGGAAGCAGAAGCCGCCGGAGCTGATTATGTAGGCGCAGAAGAACTGGTTACAAAAATCCAGAGTGAGAACTGGTTTGACTATGATGTGGTAGTTGCTACTCCAGATATGATGGGCGTAGTTGGAAGACTCGGTAAATTACTTGGACCTAAAGGCTTGATGCCTAACCCAAAATCCGGTACAGTTACATTTGATATCGAAAAAGCTATCAAAGAAATTAAAGCCGGTAAGGTTGAGTACAGAGTTGATAAAACATCTATAGTACACGTTGGCTTTGGAAAGGTTTCCTTCGGCACCGAAAAGCTTGCTGATAATTTCAGAACACTTATGGAAGCAGTTGTAAAAGCTAAACCGTCGGCTGCAAAGGGTACTTACATCAAAAGTGTTGTAGTTGTAAGCACTATGGGACCGGGGGTAAGAGTTAATCCAGCGCGTGTAACTGACTAGTGGTTTTTCACAGGGCACAATGCTGTTGACAATGTATTCTGTTAATGATAGAATTTGCATTGTATGAAAATGAATAATTACCGTAGACAGTAGGTTGGCTTATAGCCGGTAAAATTTCCTACCGAGGTTTATCATAAATGATAATATGACCTCTCTATGTCTATGGAGAGGTCTTTTATATTTATGTAAGACCTATTTTATATGATTTACAAAGCTTCACCATGAGGAGGTGTAAAAATGGCAAAAAACCTTGGATCAAAAGAAGTAGTGGTTAATGAAGTTAAAGAAAAGCTTCAAAAGGCTAGTTCGGTTGTATTGGTAGACTATAAGGGTATAAACGTAGAAGATGTGACTGAGTTGAGGAAAAGGTTTAGAAATGCTGGTGTTGAGTATAAGGTGTACAAAAATACGCTTTTCAAAAGAGCAGCATCAGAAGTGGGTATGGAATCTCTCCATGAGTACCTTCAGGGCACAGTTGCGGCTGCTTTTGGAGTTAACGATGCAGTTGCACCTGCTAAAATACTCAACCAGTTTATGAAGGATAAACCCAAAACAACTATAACTGTAAAAGCCGGTTATGTTGAAGGCCAGATTATGGATGCTAAAGATGTAAAAGCATTAGGAGATCTGCCATCAAGAGATGTACTTATAGCTATGGTGCTTGGTGGATTGCAGGGATCAATCAGAAACCTTGCATACATGCTTAATACTATTAAGGAAAAGAAAGAAGCGGAAGCTTAATTAAAAATTGGGAGGTAAATTAAAATGGCAAGTGAAAAGATTTTAAAATTTATTGAAGAAATAAAGAATATGACAGTTCTTGAACTGGCTGAATTGGTAAAGGCTATCGAAGAGGAATTTGGAGTAACAGCAGCAGCTCCAGTAGCAGCAGCAGGACCGGCAGCAGGTGCAGCAGCAGCTCCAGCAGAAGAACAGACTGAGTTCAATGTAATTCTTGCAGAAATAGGAGCAGAAAAGATAAAGGTTATTAAGGTTGTTAGAGAAGTAACAGGTCTTGGACTTAAAGAAGCAAAAGATCTCGTTGATGGCGCTCCAAAGCCGATAAAGGAAAGCGTAAGCAAGCAGGAAGCAGAAGAAATAGCTGCAAAGTTCAAAGAAACTGGCGCAAAGATAGAAATAAAGTAATTCAATATAAAGAGTTAAAAAAGTCGTATTTAATGCGACTTTTTTTTATTTTCTTCTATTCATATAATAAAACGTACCAAATATATGATAAAGATGAAAATGGTGCATAATTATGCTATGATTTAACGGAATAAAGAAAAAATATACATATAGTAAAGAAGAAACTGTATAAATTGGGACTATTTATACATAAATTGTGATTAGGAGCTGATTCCAATAGAATTTAAGCTTATTATAGTTTCAGTACTGATTTTGCTCGCTGTAGTGTCTGACTTAAGAACCTACAAGATAAAAAACTCAATAACATATAGTTTTATGCTTGTCGGACTGGCAGCAAATTTTGTGGGAGAAGGCTTCAAAGGTTTGACGTTTTCTTTGCAGGGGATAATACTTCCTGCTGCAGGTCTTCTAATTTTATACATAATGAGAGCTGTAGGAGCAGGAGATATCAAGCTGTTAAGTGCGATAGGAGCAGTAATGGGATCACGTTTCGCATTATATGCGACAGCATATTCGTTCATTTGCGGGGGTTTTATTGCTGTTGGGATCATTCTGGCCAGGAGTAATGGAATAGTACGGTTCAAGTACTTTTTTACATATATTAAGAGCTGTCTTTTATCTATGGAACTGCTTCAATATGCAGATTTCAAGGATAAACAGGATGCAGGAAAGTTTCACTTTTCCATTGCTGTAGCACTGGGAACAGTTGCAACATATATGGTATGCATCTAGAAATATTTTAATTTCGGGGGGGGATTAAAATTGGCAAAGCTGAATCTGGTGATAGCAGATTTAGATGAGAGTTATGCAAAAGCACTCTCGCAATATATCAATTCAAACCATTCAACAACCTTTCTGGTCAGCTGCTTCACAAAGGCTGATTCCTTAATAGGATATATGGAACAGAAGTCTTCCGTTGATGTCCTTCTTATAAGTCCTGATTTCTATGATCTATCAGTTGGATATTTCCAAATAAAACTGAAAGCAGTTCTTTCAGAAGGTGTGCTCTGCCGTGAGTATTCCGGATTTCAGGTAATCAACAAGTACAGCACTGGAGAGAAGCTGATTTCCGAAGTGATACATTTGTATTCCAAGATCAATCCCTTTGAGCTGAGGTTTTCCCAGCAGTCCAAGAATGCTGAGCTTATAGGTGTGTATTCTCCCGCAGGGGGCACAGGGAAAACTACAATAGCAACAGCATTGTCGATGCAATGTATGGAACTGGGCAAGCGATCCTTTTATTTAAATTTGGAATCCATTCAATCAACTGGAGTGTTTTTTAACTCAGAAAGCAAAAGGAATCTGTCTTATGTCTTTTACTACCTCAAAGAAAAAAGTAAAAACCTTTCTTTCAAAATGGATGGAATTAAAAGTACAGAAGATGTTGGAGTGCATTATTTCAATCCTCCGGAAAGTCCGGTGGAATATGAGGAGATAAATACTGACGAACTGGAGCAGCTTATTAAAGGAATTAAAGGGATGGGTTGCTATGACTTTATTTTTATTGACATGTCTAACATTTTTGATATGAAAAATTATAAGATAATGGGTTTATGCGACCGTATTGTCCTGGTCACTTTACAGGAGCCTATTTCATTGTATAAGAATAGAGTTCTGTTTAACGAGCTTGTTAAGTTAAGTGATAAAGATAAAGAAGGTATAGTAGATAAATTTATTACGGTTATAAATAAATACAAAGAGAAAAACAGCGAAAGTATTGAAAATTCAACAATTCAGAGTCCTGTCACGGTAAGGATTCCAGAGTATACCAGAGCATTAATCAGTGAAGAGGGAAAACTTGTAATAGACGATGATAACTTTAGAAAGGCTATAAATCAGTTAATAAAAGAAATATCAGCAAAATGAGGTACGATGTATGGATGAGAGTGAAAAGGAATTGATGGTTGACAGTTTGAGAAAAGAAATAAGGGAAAATCTCGATATTAAAAAGGATGTTACTGATGAATATATTAATGAGCTGATAACAGACAAGGTTTTCGAAGAGGCTAAGCTCCGGTCTATAAGTATACGGGATAAGCAGGAGCTTATATCAACAGTCTACAATTCTATAAGAAAGTTGGATATACTCCAGCCGCTTATTGATGATAAGTCTATAACTGAGATAATGGTGAATGGTGCTGACAGCATTTTTATAGAAAAGCAGGGGAAGGCATACAGCATAGAAAGTAAATTTGAAAGCAGGCAGAAGCTCGAGGATGTTATTCAATCCATTGTTTCAAAGGTTAACAGGGTTGTGAATGAGGCTTCACCAATAGTGGACGCCAGGCTGGAGGATGGGTCCAGAGTGAATGTAGTGCTTCCCCCCATTGCACTGAATGGGCCTATACTTACAATAAGAAAGTTTCCGGAAAGACCCATATCCATGGAGGATTTGATTGAATGGGGGTCTATAACCGACGAGGCCGCGGAGGTCTTAGATCGAATGGTAAAAGCTAAATACAACATATTCATATGCGGGGGTACCGGCTCGGGCAAAACCTCCTTTCTCAATGCACTATCCGGCTTTATCCCACAGGATGAACGGATTGTTACAATTGAAGACTCGGCAGAACTCCAGATATTGAATATTAAAAATATTGTAAAGCTGGAAACCAGAAATACAAATACCGAAGGCAAAGGGGAAATCACAATAAGAGATCTTATAAGGACATCTTTGAGGATGAGGCCTGAGAGAATTATTGTAGGCGAGGTAAGAGGGGCTGAAGCGCTTGATATGCTGCAGGCAATGAATACAGGCCATGATGGCTCGATATCTACAGGTCATGGGAACTCAACTGGGGATATGCTTTCCAGACTTGAAACTATGGTGCTAAGCGGCTCTGCAATGCCCTTGGAAGCTATAAGGCAGCAGATCTCCTCAGCTATTGATGTAATGGTGCACCTTTCAAGATTCAGGGATAGGACAAGAAAGGTAGCGGAAATAGCGGAGGTAATGGATTGCAGAGAAGGAATAATAGGACTGAATCCACTCTTTTTATTTGAAGAGAGAGAAGGTTGTGCAGCAGAAAGAGTTGAGGGGTGTCTCAGGAGAACTGGCAATAACATGCAAAACCTTTCTAAATTCAGAATGGCCGGGTTAAACGAAGTTATATGAGGTGAATTATGAAGAGTATTGATATGGTAATTATGCTGTTATTCTTCTTATTATTAGTAATTGCACTGTTTTCATTGTATATAATCTTTAGAGGAAGATTGAGCTTCAAAACCCAAAAAGCAGTCCCGGCAATGCAAGCAAAAGGCAGTAAGGGTGCTGTTAGAAATACAAGCGCTCTTGTTGATTATAACTTGTATCAGATGACAGTTAAAGAAAAGCTAATCTGTATTTTAGCCGCCGGTATTGCAATATTTGCAGTAGGCTACATTTTTTACAGGAGCATTGTACTGTCCCTGCTTTTAACACCATTAGCACTTCTATTTCCCAAATTCCAGACAAAGAAAATCATAGTAAAAAGAAAAGCTGAGCTCAATTTGCAGTTCAGGGAAGCTCTTTACGGAATAGCATCTTCATTATCAGCAGGAAAATCAGTAGAAACTGCTCTAAGGGATGCTCAAAAAGAACTTTCCATTCAGTATCCTGATACTGAAACATATATACTGAAAGAACTTGAGCAGATAAACAAAAGGATAGAGATGAATGAGACCATAGAGGCAGCCTTAGCTGATTTTGCTGCCAGGTCACATTTGGAAGATATTTTGAACTTTACAGATGTTTTTATGATTTGCAAGCGTACAGGAGGCAACCTTGTTCAGGTAGTAAAGAATGCTGCTGAAATTATTAGCGAGAAGATAGATGTGAAGCAGGAAATATCTATTCTTCTGGCAGAGAAAAAACTTGAACACAAGGTGCTTAATCTTATGCCGGTACTTATTGTGCTGCTGCTTTCCACCAGCGCTGAGGAATTTATGGCTCCTGTATTTAATGAGCCTCTAGGGAGAATTGCTATGACTTTTTCATTAATGCTTTTTACAGCGGCTTTTCTTATATCAAAGAAAATAATGGATATTGAGGTATAGCTTATGCTGATTATATTTGTGCTTGAAATCATTGCCTTTAGTTTTTTGTACTTTTATGCGGGAAATAAAAATGCAGATTTTATTGAAATGGAGCAGAAAAAGAATATTATATCTATAATTACTTTACCTATAGCTCTTTTTATTGTGGGCAGGCTTATAGCAGGGCGGTTCAATACTTATGAAAGAAATCTCAGTACAAAGCTCTCAGAACTTTACGGAGCCAGGGATATCAAGTACAGGCTTAAGTTTCATCTTGTCCGTAAGATAACTTACCTTATTGTCTCTATACTGGCAGTTACTTTATTAGGTGCATTAATGGAAAAGCCTGATGCCAGCTATTTTATATTTGCATCAGTTGTGCTGCTTACTGTTTTTTATGTTACAGACAGAGAACTGGATGAAAAGATAAAAAAGAGAAATTTCCATATTCAATATGACTTTCCTGATTTCCTTAATAAGCTGGTGCTGCTTATTAACGCAGGAATGACTGTCCCCAGGGCTTGGGAGAAGATTGTAAGAGACAGAAAAAATATGACCCCGCTGTATGAGGAGCTGAATATAACTTACCTGGAGATAAAGAACGGGAAGCCTGAGATGGAGGCTTTAGAGGATTTTGCAAGACGGTGCAGGGTGAAGGAGATTACCAAGTTCATTACGCTTATTATACAGAACCTCAGGAATGGGAACGGGGAATTGGTTCCATTGCTGAAGCTCCAGTCAGATGAATGTTGGGAGCTTAGAAAAAATATGACTAAAAGACTTGGAGAGGAGGCATCTACCAAGTTAGTGCTGCCTCTTATGATTATGTTTGTCGGAGTACTTGTGATTGTAATACTTCCTGCAGTTTTGCAGCTAAAGTATCTTTAATGAATAATTTATACGAGGAGGTAGTAGAATGTTCAAAGTATTAAAGGGATTGGCAGTGGAGGAGGATGGTATAAGTACAGTAGAAATTGTGGTGATTATTTCAATACTTGTAGGTATAGCACTGCTTTTTAGAAGATCAATAACTGCTTATGTGACTAAGGTTATCAGCAATTTTATTGATACTGCACCAAGTGTGGGTGATATTGAAGATTTAGCACCAACACCAACTCCATAAACAGATTTTTCATGCCATATATGGAGGTGGTGATCATTGGACAAGTACAGATATGACAGAGGAAGCTTTACCATTGAAGCCGCCATGATTTTCTTTCTGATTGTGCTTACCATTATCTTGCTCCTATTCACATTTTCATATATGCAGCAAAAGACAAGTCTTTCTTGTTTAGCCTCTTTTGCTGCCCAGCAGGGAGCCGAGCTTTGGACGGACAGCAGGAAGCGTATGGACAATGGTGAAATAGACGAAACGAAGAGTCCTGACTCACTGGGTTACAGAGTTTTTGATAACCTGCTGCTGTCTGGGAGAACTTTTGAAGGGTATATAGAAGAAGTAAAAGATGCTCAAGGCAAACCGGAATTTGCTTTGAAAATGGATACAGACAGCAGCTTGCCCGGACAGAAAGCTGCACAAATAGGAGAGGCAATTTGCAAAAGGATAGGAAGTACGGTTCTTAGGCCTAATTATACAAAAGTGAGGATTACCTACTCAAATAATTTTTTCGGAGGAAAGCTCATAGTAGAAATAACCCAGGAGATTAAAGTGCCTTTGGGCGGTTTAAAACAATTTTTTGACGGCAAGGATACGCTGACACTGAGTGTACAGTCGGAAGCTGCAGCTACGGAACCTGACGAATATATAAGGAACATTGACCTTGCTATTGAGTTGACCAAAAAGTTTGGAAAAGAGCTTGACTTGGAGGGCATACTGGACAAGATAAGGGCTAAAGGACAGAAATAAGCCTGCTGTATAAAGGGGGTGGGCGGATGTATCGGGAAAAGGACTGCAACAATAAGGAAAGAGGGGCAATTACTGTTTTTCTGGCTTTAATATTCATGTCTCTTATTATTTTTGCAGGGACAGTTATTGATATTGTCAGGATTACAGCCGCTGACCGTAAAGTACAAAGCGTACTCAACTCCTCCGCCAGGTCGGTACTGGCAGGTTATGACAGTGAGCTTATAGGTGAATATGGCATATACGGAGTGGGTACAACAACTGATACTATGAAGAATGATTTTTATAGGTACCTAAGTGTAAATCTTAAGGAATATCATGAAGGCATAAACTTCATAAACATAACGGTAGACCCTGAAAACATTGAGATACAAGGAATGGACAGTTTATTGAAGGATGAGGTATTCAAAAGACAGGTACAGGAATATATGAAATACAGAACTCCTATCATTGAAACAGCTAACCTTATAGAGCAATTGCAGAATATTAAGCTGGATAAGAAGGTTGGCTTTGCAAAAGCTGAGAAAATTACCAGAGATAAGTCTAAAGAACTAAGGGCTAAAACCAATGAAGTAAATACAAAGCTTGCCGGAATTAAAAAGAAGATAACGGATTTAAGTGAAAAAAAGCTTGAGGAGATAAAGAATGAGCTTTTAGAGACCTTAGAAATCAGCGGTTCAATATATGGTGAAAATGGAGAAGGTCTTTTGGAAGAATATATTCAAAGCATGGAGGATACTAATAACAAAGCAGAAGAAGGTGAATGCATAAAAGATCAGTCCCAGGAATTCGAAGGCGTTCAGGAAAACAGCAAAAACCTGACTTCGGGGCTTAAAAAGTGTCTGACAGAGGTTAACGATACGATTCAAAAAGTTAAACCATTAGAAAAGGAACTGAAAACTCTGAAGGAAGAGCTTGATGATTTGAAAGAAAAGCTTTCAGCTGCACAGAAAGATGAGGCATCTTCTTCAGAAGATGCAGAAAGCATAAAGGATGAGATAGATAAGGTAAAAGACAGCATAGAGCAGCTTGAATCCAGAATAGCTGAGGAGATATCCGGATTAAAAATGAGGCTTGGGGAGCTTTCTATTAATGTCTATTCTCTGAAGGATGAATCTATGGAGCTGGCTGACAAAAAGACTGAGGAACTGAAAAGTTTCATCAATAAGAAGAAGGGTGAAATTGAAAAGGTCTTATTAAGAAGACTGGAAAAGGATTGGCTTATTTCCGCAGGGGAATTTGATAAGTCTAGCCTTACTACCGGCGAGGATTTCGGTACAATGGATGAAAAAGCCAGTTATAATTCATCAATGCAGGAGAATGAGGCGGAGAGAAGCAACGATACAATAGTAAGAAGCATAGAGAAGCTTGCAGAAGCTGTAGAAAAAGCTGCATCCGGCTCAATAGAAAAAGTAAATACAATTGAATACATAATGGACAAGTTTACTTTTCTGACTTCTAAAACAGAGAGAAATCATTACTTCAGAAAGGGCGAAGTTGAGTACATTATCTCAGGCTCTGATGCAGGGGGAGCATTCAGCTCAATAAAAAATACTGAGTATTATATAGTTACAAACGTGCTTCTGCAGGTTTGGGCGTTGAGATTTGCAATAGACACAATAGATGAATTTGTCAGGAGCCCCGTAATATTTCCCCCTCAAAGACTAGCTTTTTCCCTTATCGAAGGTGCTTTGGACTCAAGCCTTGATATGTTTAATATGCTGAATGGTGAAGAAGTGCCTATATGCCCCAAGAGTTTTACAGCAGTTAAACTCAAGTATTCAGACCACCTGAAAATCCTGCTTTTAATGAGGCCGGAGGAGGAAATTCTGAGAAAAGTAAGACAGCTTATGCAAGTGAATATTAAACAGGTGGTAGATAGAGAGACAGGACTTGCGAGGTCGGATTTCAGATTGGGAGACTACAGTACAGTCATATCAGCCAGTGTAGAAGCAAAGGTAAATCTTTTTTTTCTTCCCCTATTGAAAATTGACAAATTGATGCCGGGAAGCTTTGAAGGCGGAAGGTATATTATAAGAAAACAAATATATGTGGGTTATTAGGATGAGTGCAATTGCGAAGATGTAATAGAAATTATCGTTCCAAAGGATCAATAACGGTAGAGGCTTGTATAACACTTCCGGTTTTCCTGAGTGTATTTTTCCTGCTGCTTTTTCTGGTCAAGTTCACTTGTACGGAAATGGTGCTTGACCATGCTGTAAATGATACAGCAAAGGAAATAGCTGCTTTGGCATATCCTATATCCTTTGTAAATGAGTTGGAAGATGAGAAAATCGAAGAGTACGGGAATGCAAAAATACCGACTCCTGAGGAAGAGCTTGAAAAGCTTGCAAAGCAGTCTGATGAGGGTAACTCTGATAATTTGCTGAAGGTTATTATATCGGAAGATTCCAAAGGTGCGGATATTTCCGATGCCCTGAAAGGCATACTGGAGGATTACAGTAAAGGTATTATAGGAGGCATAGTTGATAGAATAACACCTGTTTACTGGGACATGAAGTCTGACGGCAAATATATGATTGCCGATGCACTTATTAAGAAGCATCTGGATAGCCCGCTTATAAATCTTAAGAATGCAAGACTGAGGCTTGTAGAATTCCCCCAGGGCAAAGAAGAATATAATGCAAGATCAGCTAGTGCATTATATAAGAGCTTCGGGCTGACTCCCGGCAAGGATTTTGGCAGTAACGATGTTGTTTTGCAGTTGGAATATGGTTATAGGGTAAAGCTTCCTTTTGTTGAGGCTCTAGATGTAAAAATGGTGCACACAGCGGTGGAAAGGGCATGGCTTAACGGCAGTTTTGGAGTTCTGACAGCTAAGGATGAGGGCTTAGATCTGGAGCCGGAAGGGAACATAGTATTTATTACAAGGACTGGTATCCGCTATCATAAGGGGAGCTGCCGGTATCTTAGAAAAAGCAGGATCCCAATAGATGTGGAGGAAGCCTGCAATAAGGGCTATACCCCATGCAAGGTATGCAAACCTCTTAACCAGAGTACTGCCGTAGGTAAATAAGGAGGTTAACATGTGGCATAATTTTAACATTATTCTTACAACTGCATTAAACAGTAATACCAGGGTGCTCTCTTATTTTGCAGTCACTATTCTGCTTATCGCCGCTTCTATTATAGATTATAAGCAGCATAGGATACCTGATAATCTCGTTATAGCCGGGGCTGTCACAGGACTGGGATTTTCTTTGCTTGATTCATATGCAGGATTTTTAAACAGTCTTATAGGAGGTATTGCAGCAGGGCTGGTACTGCTGCTGATTTTCTATATCACCAAGGGAGGTCTTGGACTTGGAGATGTGAAGCTCTTTGGATGCGTTGGGATATATTTGGGTCTTAGTGGCGTTGTTTCTGCAATGCTTACTGCTGCATTTCTAAGCGGCTTATTCAGTTTTGTACTTATATGTATAAACCGTGATAATAAGAAGCGGGAGATACCTTTTGCGCCTTTTATATTAGCAGGTACATTGGCAGCTATAATATTTTAAAATTTAAATTCACTTGCGGGGGGTTTTTTATAATGTACGAAAATTCCGGATTAGCTATTGAATACAGCTTTAATAGTGATTCTACAAGCAGCTATCTGGTGTTGAATTTTATCAATGACTATAAAATATTAAATCATCAGGTAGAAATAATCTGTCAAAATCCAAGTTCTGCTTTTGTGCCCTTTCATATACGGCGTGAAGATGAAGAAGTAAGTATATATTATAATATTACTTCTAAAATTTCACTATCGCAGTATCTGGAAAGGAAAACTCTTGGCAAGAAGGAACTCTTGGACTTGCTTAGGGATATAACAAAAAGCTTGACGCTGCATGGAAATTACTTCTTAGACCTCTCGGGTTTTATTATTGACTTGGACTTTATTTATATTAACCCTGCAACAGCCGAGGTTTCACTTGTATATATACCGATACCTTATGAAAGGGATACAATGAAGATCTATAGTGCCTTCCTCAAGGATCTGGCAGTAAACTCGGCAAATGTCGATGATAGTGCAAATGACAATTATCTTCAGAGGATATTGAGCTACTTGAAAGCAGATTCATTCAGCCTTAATGATTTTAACAGATTGCTTATAGATTTGAGAAACGGCGGGGGATTATGCGATTCTGCAGCTAAGTCCAATTATGAATATAGAGAAAGGACAGCCAATGAAGAAATAACTGTCACTAAAAATAGTACCGTCAGCAGAAATACTAAGAAAGAAGCTTATGGAGGGCCTGGCAGAAGTAAGAACGTTTTATACATGGTGCTTCTGCAATTGATTACTATAATAACTGCTGCTATTGTTTGCCTGCTGATGATTTCACATGCAATGGGCGATATGGCATCCATTGCAGGGGTACTGCTTATTGCAGCCGCTCTGGATGTTCTGGCAGTGAAAAGAATATTGGGTAAACAAGACAAGCAAGCAGCAGTAGACAATGGACAGCATGAAACTATAAATGATACTAAGCTTTTAGCGCAAAAGGAGGTTAAAAAGAGTGTGAGTTGTCATGATATATTTCGAAGGCGATCCGGCAGCCCAGGTAGAAGGGAGTATAAAGCGGCATTCAGGTCACCCGATGTGCAAAGAGCCTGTGACACCATTATGGTTTCTGAAATCCCCAAAGATTGCCATCCATATTTTGAGGGTTTAGGAGCATATATTGGCGAAAAGGTGATAATCAACAAGGATAAGTTCATAATAGGGAGATTAGGCAGTATGGTTGATCATACTATTCAAGGCAGTACTGTAGGAAAGCTTCATGCAGAAATAACAAATAATGATGGTAAGTATTACCTAAAAGATCTTAATTCAAAAAACGGAACTTATATAAATGATACAAGAATTACAAGCAATAAGGAATGTGAGATAAAGGACAATGATAAGATAAGGTTTTCTAATTATGAGTATATTTTCAGACAGTGAAAACTATAGTAGGGCTAATGTAAAGGGGGTGTACATATTGAGGCTTCACTTCATATACATATTTATCGGGATTTCAACACTTGTATTAAATCTTGTACTTACCTTGCGCATAATTGGCAGGCAAAGAGATGCAAACCTCAATGAAATCAGGGATTGTAATGATGTAATAACCTTCAACCTGACAAGAGGGAGAAGCATTGAGGGTGCAACTACATCAGCAGCTCCGTATGATGATACTGTACGTCTTGAATGACAGCGCTGCTTAACGGAGGTTTAAAGAATGAAAATCGGTGATGTACTTAATGAAAAATACAGGATAGAAAAGTTCCTGGGCAGGGGTGGAACCGGCACCGTCTATTTATGTACAAATATTGAGCTCGGAAATAAATGGGCTGTAAAGCATATACCGGAAGGTAAAATAAATGATAAAACCATATCTGAGATTGAGATACAAAAGAGACTTTACCACCTTAGTCTGCCAAGAATTATAGATGTATTCAGGGATGAACAGGGTCTCTATATAGTTGAAAGCAATATAGAGGGCGTCACACTTGACAAGCTGTTGAAACAGCACGGCAGTTTTGGATTGGATAAAGTCATTGACTGGTCATTGGATCTTTGCGATATACTAAAATACTTACACAGCATTAAGCCAAAGCCTATTATATATAGGGATATGAAACCCGGAAATATAATATTGACTCAGGGCAGCAGACTGGTGCTGGTCGATTTTGGAATATCACAGGAGCTTTGCGAGTATCAACCTAAGGATACTTCTCTTGCAGGTACAAGTGCTTATGCAGCTCCGGAACAGTTAATAAAAGGTGGAAGGACAGATCAAAGGACGGATATATATAACTTAGGAGCAACAATGTATCAATTGCTGCATGGCAGGCTGCCAAAAGAGAAGAATGACAGTGCAGCATTCGGAAGGGATAAGGTAGCAGCAAGGGTTAATAAAATAATTGACAAATGCATGGAAAACAAGCCGGAGGAAAGGTATCAGAGGATGGAGGACATACAACAAGAGCTTAGGTCGGTAAAAAATATGCTTGTAGTAAGAGAGGCAAGACAGAAAATTGTCTTTAAGCTTGAGATAGCATTAGTTGCGGTACTGTCTATAATATCATATGCCATAACAATACTGGGTATAGTGGGTGTGCAGCTCTAATTGAAGCAGCTAATATTGCCTATAAAGATTTGCTGGAATCAGCAAAAGTATATGTTAAAAGTGTAAATGAGTGTTATAGCGAAAAATATTTTTAAAAGTAGGGTCAACACTATGGAGTTATATAACAAAAGAGGTATTGTGAAAGACTTAATAAGAAAATCAGTTAATTATATGATGTTTACATTTTGTCGAATTATGTTATAATGTAATCGTAAAAGACAATGGGTTTCGAAAGAGCGATTGTCTGAATATCAGGTATTAAATGACAGATATTTTATTCTTAGTCTTATTAAATATGCGTTTTCAGTAATACTTTTCCAAAGTGGAATATTATTTTGCTTATCCAAATAGAATTAACTAACACATTTAGATGTACATTTTTATAGACTCCGACCTCTGGAAACCTGAAAAGGCTTTCTCGGGCGTCAGGGCATGGGGAGTAATTCCCATACCTGCCTTATCGCAAAGGAGTTCAGTTGTACATGCGGTGAAGTCATGCCGCAGTACCGCTGGACTTTTTTTATTCAAATATTTAATAAAAGGAGGTGGAACTGGCACTGGTATATTACCGTGACCAGAAGTAATTTGAGTAAGATTTTAATGATTTCACCTGAGAAATGCATAGGCTGCAGAACCTGCGAACTGATTTGCTCCTTTGGAAAGTACGAAGAGTTCAATCCAAGGAACGCTGCAGTTTCTGTATTCACCTATGATGAGGCGGCACTGTCGGTACCCCTGATGTGTATGCAGTGCGAAGAGCCTTCCTGTATGAAGGTTTGCCCCACATCCGCTATTTCCATATCTGATGAGGGTAGCGTGCTTATTGACGGAGACAGGTGTATTGGCTGCAAAATGTGTATAAGTGCTTGCCCTGTAGGAAACATAAGCTACAATACCAAGCAGAAGAAAGTTGTCAAATGTGACTTGTGCGGGGGAGAGCCCAAATGTGCTGAATTTTGTCCATCCGGGGCTATTACTTATGTGGAAGCAACCTCGGCAAATCTCGGCAAGAAGAAGAAGCTGGCCGGAAAATTTAAAGAGCTTTTTGGGGAGGTGAATGAATAATGTTTGGATGGAATGGGAAATTATTAAGAGTTAATCTGACTGAAGGAACAATCAGCAGAGAGGATTTGAATATGGAAAATGCCAGAAAATATCTTGGCGGAAGAGGACTTGGGACCAAGATATTTATGGATGAGGTTGACCCAAAAGTTGACCCTTTTAGCGCAGAAAACAAACTTATATTCATGACAGGACCACTGACCGGAACTTTTGCAAGCAGTGCCGGCAGATATGAAGTAATTGCAAAAGCACCTTTGACAGGTACAATTGGGGCTTCAAATTCTGGAGGACATTTCGGACCAGAACTGAAATATGCTGGTTATGATGGAATAATTTTTGAGGGCGAATCTGATAAACCGGTTTATTTATATATAAATGACGATGATGTTCAGCTGAGGTCTGCAGAACATCTATGGGGCAAAACAGTATTTGATACCACTGATGAACTGCTTAAGGAGACTTGTGAGGATGCAAGAGTAGCATGTGTAGGACCTGGAGGGGAGCTCAAGGTATTATTTGCTACAATCATGAATGACAAGCACAGGGCAGCCGGGCGTTCAGGACTTGGAGCGGTAATGGGATCTAAAAAGCTCAAGGCTGTTGTTGTAAGAGGAACAAAATCCCTGGAGGTATCAAAGCCTAAGGAGTTTCTTGAAAGCTGTGTGGATGCCAGAAATAAGCTAAAGGCACATCCCGTTACCGGAGTAGGCCTGCCTACTTATGGTACAGAGGTGTTGGTAAATATACTTAATCAATCCGGTGCTCTTCCGACAAGGAACTGGAAAGATGGGGGAATATTCGAGCATGCGGATGATACGGGAGGAGAAGCACTTAGGGACAAATACCTTGTAAGGAACAAAGGCTGTTTTGGTTGCAATATAGGCTGCGGCAGAGTAACCAGGATACCTGATGGAAAATTCAAGGGCTTTGGTGAAGGACCGGAGTATGAAGCTGGCTGGTCCTACGGAGCTGATTGTGGAGTCAGAGATCTTGCTGCTATTTGTAAGGCTAATTTTATATGCAATGAGTTAGGTATCGATCCTATTACAATGGGATCAACCATAGCATGTGCCATGGAGTTGCACGAAAAAGGCTTAGTGACCAGGGAAGAGCTTGGAGGAAGCCTGAGCTTCGGTGATGCTGAAGCAATAGTTGAGTTTACCAGAAAGACTGGCCTAAGAGAAGGTTTTGGAAACAAGCTGGCGGAAGGTTCTTACAGGCTGGCAGAAAGCTATGGGCAGCCAGAACTCTCAATGTCAGTAAAGAAACAGGAAATGCCTGCCTATGACGGCAGAGGAGTACAGGGCATGGGTCTTGAGTATGCTACTTCCAACAGAGGTGGCTGCCATGTCAGGGGTTACCTTACCTCTCCGGAAATATTGGGGGTTCCTGTAAAGCTTGATCCTCTAGTAACTACAGACAAGGCAAGCTGGCTTAAGACATATCAGGATCTTACTGCAGTGATAGATTCAGCGGGTATATGCTTGTTTACCTCCTTTGCTATAGGTCTGACTGAGATATCGGATATGCTGCGAAGCGCTACAGGTATGAGCTGCAGTGATGAAGATGTGCTGAAGGCAGGAGAGAGGATATGGAACCTTGAAAAGCTATTCAATCTGAAGGCGGGCTTTACCAAGAAAGATGACACTTTACCCGAAAGGCTTCTTAAAGAGCCTCTGCCAAGTGGTCCTGCAAAGGGAAAGGTAGTAGAGCTGGATACAATGCTCAGAGAATATTACCAGCTGAGAGGCTGGGATGAAGCGGGTGTTCCGACAGAGAGCAAGCTTGCGGAATTGGCCCTTTAGATAACTAAAACTAACGGAGGGCTGTCGGAATGACAGCCCTCCCATAGCTTTTCAGGAGAAGATATATGATAATAAAATTTTTTGCATATATCCGTGATTATACCGGGTCAAAAGAGATAACCATCGGCAGATGTTCTACGTTAAGGGAACTTCTGGATAAGTTATGCAGCAAATATGGGAAAAAGTTCTCTGAAAAGGTTTTTGTTGCAGACAAGTTAAGTGACGATATCATAATTTTGGTGAACGGAAGACATATTCTGCACTTGCAGGGCATGGAAACAAACCTTGAGGAGAATGATGAGATAAGTATTTTTCCAAAGGTGGCGGGGGGATAAAGATAATAGGGGGAATATAGATATGTTCGACTTTTCTGATATATTTAAAAAGTATGGTAACGACAAGAAAAATACCTTGCCGATGCTTCAAGACATACAAAGAAAATATAATCACATACCAAGGGAAGCAATGGATGCACTGTCCGAGCAGTTGGATGTGCCTCTGTCCAAGCTTTATGGCATAGCTACCTTTTATAAAGCTCTGAGCCTCAAGCCAAGAGGAAGAAATGTGATAAAGGTATGCGACGGGACAGCATGCCACATACGATCTTCAAAATTGCTTATAGATGAGATTGAAAGATTTATCGGGATCAAACCGGGGGAAACATCATCTGATGGAGAGTTTACTCTGGAAACGGTCAACTGCCTTGGCTCATGCGCTATAGCTCCGGTAATGGTTATAAATGAAACTTACTATGGGAAGGTCACTCCTGCAAAGCTGCGGGATATTATAAGCAAATGCGGAGGTAAAGACAATGAGTGATTTTATCCCTACTCAAAAAAAGAGTGTGCTGGTCTGCTGCGGAACAGGCTGTATGGCCAATGGCAGCATGAAGGTGTATGAAGAGTTCAAGAAGCAGCTTGAAGCATCAGACGGTGCCTTTGAAGTAAAAACGGTGGTTAAATCAACCGGCTGCAATGGCCTGTGTGAAAGAGGACCCATAGTAAAAATTTATCCGGATGATATTTCGTATTACAAAGTGAACGTGGGTGATGTAGCAGAGATAATTGAAAAGTCAGTTTCAGGCTGCGATGTGGTTGAAAGGCTGCTGTACTATGACAAAGTCTCAGGAAAAAGATTCAGATCCTATAAAGAAACGAATTTTTACAAGGGACAGTATAAAATTGCACTGAGGAATATTGGTGAAATAGATCCTGCAAGTATTTATGACTATATCGAGAGGGGCGGCTATTCGGCGCTTAAAAAAGCTCTTTCGCAGTTGAGCCCTGAGTATATAATAGACTCGATAAAGAAATCAGGACTTAGAGGCAGGGGAGGCGCTGGATTTCCTACAGGCATAAAGTGGAATGAATGCAGGAACACAGAAGGTGAACCCAAATATGTAATATGCAACGGAGATGAAGGCGATCCGGGTGCCTTTATGGATAGGAGCATAATGGAGGGTGACCCTAATAGCGTTATAGAAGGCATGATTATTTGCGCGTATGCAGTTGGGGCTTCGGAAGGTTTTGTATATATAAGGGATGAGTATGAACTGGCTCTTAAGAATATGTCCAAAGCTATTGAAGAAGCCGAAAAGCATGGATTCTTAGGAAATAACATACTAGAAAGCGGAATGAATTTCCGGATAAGTATCGTAAGAGGCGGCGGAGCTTTCGTATGCGGTGAATCTACAGCACTTATGTCGTCTATAGAGGGCAAGGTAGGCGAACCGAGGGCGAAGTATATACATTCAACAGAAAAAGGATTATGGGGGAAGCCTACAGTGCTGAACAATGTTGAGACCTGGGCGAATATTCCTGAAATTATCAATAAAGGCTATGAATGGTTTAATGCAATTGGAACAGAAAATGGAAGAGGAACTAAAGTATTCTCATTGGTAGGAAAAGTAAAAAATACAGGACTTGTGGAAGTTCCTATGGGGACAACTCTAAGAGAGTTGATTATGAATATCGGCGGCGGAATAATAGGTGACCGGAAATTTAAGGCTGTTCAGACCGGAGGACCATCGGGAGGCTGTATACCGGAAGAACATTTGGATTTACAATTGGATTTTCATTCACTGGAAAGTGTAGGGTCCATGATGGGGTCTGGCGGGATGATTGTAATGGATGATAGAACCTGTATGGTGGAAGTGGCCAAATACTATATCAAGTTCTTATCGGAAGAGTCGTGCGGGAAATGTACTCCTTGCAGGGAAGGCTTAAGGCGTATGCTTGAGATTCTTGAAGGCATCACCGAGGGGAAGGGCAAAGAGAGTGATATAGATCTTCTTTTGGATTTAGGTGAAATGATGAGTGAAGCTTCACTCTGCGCATTGGGTAAATCCGCTCCGAATCCTGTAATAACAACGATAAGGTATTTTAAGGATGAATATATGGAGCATATAGTAGGGAAAAACTGCTCTGCAGGGGTATGTAAGGCATTGACTATGTTCCGGATTGAAGAGAGCATGTGTAAAGGCTGCGGTGCCTGCAAAAAAGGCTGCCCTGCCGATGCAATCCAGGGTCAGCTGAAATCGCCTCATACTATAGACATGTCAAAATGTATCAAATGCGGCAGCTGCATGGACACATGCAGATTTAATGCAATACACACAGCAAAGGGGGTGGAAAGATGAAAATTGTGATTGACGGTAAGACCTGTGAAGCTGAATATGGGGAATATATACTTGCTGTAGCAAAGCGGAACGGAATTGGCATCCCGACCTTGTGCAACAGTGATGCCCTTCCTGGGCTGGGAAGCTGCAGACTTTGCGTGGTAGAGCTTATTGAAAGGAATAGGAAAAAGGTGGTAGCTTCCTGCATATATCCGATTACCCGGGAAGTGGAGGTCATAACCGGAAGCGATAGAATCGTAAGGATAAGGAAATCAATTATGAAGCTTCTGCTCTCACATGCTCCGGAAAATAACTGCCTGAACAGAATATGTGAACAGTATGGACTGAAGCCGTCAAAGCCTCTGGAACTTCCCCAAAAAGTTGATGACTGCATATTATGCGGCCTTTGCGCAAAAGCCTGTGAGGAATTTGGTGCTAACGCTATTTCAACAGTTAGCAGAGGTACAAGCAAAAAAGTATCTACACCATATGATGTGCCTTCAATAGTTTGTGTAGGGTGCGGGTCCTGCGCAGCCGTTTGTCCGACAGGAGCGATTGGAATAGATGAAAAGAATGGGACCAGGACGATTTGGGGTAAAACCTTTGAACTTGTGAAGTGTGAAAGATGCGGGGAGTACTTCCAACCAAAGGAGTATATAGAATTTCTGGAGAAAAAACTGGGACAGAATTTCGAAAAGATATATTGCAATGCTTGCAGAAAAGCCATGAATGCAGAAAAGTTCAGGGATATATACGGGTTATAAGCAACTTATGTATCGGATATATTCCATAGGGGGCGGCTATCACCCGCTCCAAAAGAACAGTCATGTATAGCCTTGTATAAGCATACTTCGGTTATAAAATGGCTGTTCTTTTGTTGTGGCTTTGTAATCAGCCTCGGGCGGCCATTAGCCGCCTGTTAATTTTTGGTATAATGAGAAATATGTCAAAATATATATTGACAAATCAAATTATAGAAAATGAAGCAAAATACATACCAAATTATTAAGTTAATGCTTGACAGTCATATAATGGTATGTTAACATTATATATTGCATTGTAGTAAGTATTTTCATTATTATATTCTAATATTTGTATAAGGATAGATGAAAATGGTAATATTAAAATAGGTATGCTTTAACTTTTCGGTCAAACCAAAAGCGATACTTTTTCAGGATTTTTTTTGCTTTTGGCTATTTTAATTTATTTAAATTTAAGGGGTGAAGGACTTTATGCTGGTACATCCAATCTCTGCTGGAAGAAATCAGAGGATGAGCTACTCAAAAATCGATGAAGTAATGGATATGCCCAACCTGATTGAAGTACAGAAAAACTCCTATAACTGGTTTCTGGACGAAGGTCTTAAGGAGGTTTTCAATGATGTTTCACCAATTCAGGACTATACGGGTAATCTGATACTTGAATTTGTTGATTACTCTTTGGACGGAAAGCCCAAATATTCAGTTGAAGAATGTAAGGAAAGAGATGTTACATATTCTACTCCTTTGAAAGTCAAAATCAGACTTATCAACAGAGAAACCAACGAAGTCAAAGAGCAGGAAGTCTTTATGGGTGATTTCCCTTTGATGACCGATTCAGGTACGTTTATAATCAATGGTGCAGAAAGAGTTATTGTAAGCCAACTGGTAAGATCACCAGGGGTTTATTATGTTGAGACTATTGATAAATCAGGAAAAAAACTGTATTCAAGCACTGTAATTCCTAATAGAGGTGCTTGGCTGGAGTATGAGACAGATTCCAACGACATCCTGTGGGTAAGAATTGATAGAACCCGTAAAATTCCGATAACTGTATTTTTAAGAGCTTTAGGGTTTGGCACCGATGAACAAATTGAAAATATATTAGGGGAAGATGAAAGAATAAAAGCGACTCTGCAAAAGGACGGGACAAAGTCTGAAGAAGAGGGTCTTATTGAAGTATATAAACGCTTAAGGCCGGGAGAACCTCCAACAGTAGAGAGTGCTAAATCGCTCATTGACGTTCTGTTCTTTGATGCAAAGAGATATGATCTTGCTAAATTCGGCAGATATAAGTTCAATAAGAAGCTGTGCCTGAGTGCGAGACTTACCGGACAGAGGCTGGAGAAAGAAATAGTTGATCCAAGGACGGGAGAAATTATTGCAGAAGCCGGAGAAAAAATTACGAGAGATAAAGCAGCAATTATTCAAAACAAAGGAATAAATGAAGTTTATGTTACAATCGAAGGAAGAGCTGTTAAGATATTAGGTAACAACACTGTGGATATAAATAAGTATTTGAGTTTTGACGTATCTGATTTAAATATAAAGGAGTTTGTCAACCTTAGTGTGCTGAAAGGGATATTAAAGAAGGCAGGCTCGGAAGAAGAGACAAAGGAAGAGATAAAGAATAAGTTAAAGGAGCTTATACCAAAGCATATTCTTATCGATGATATAATTGCTTCTATTAATTATAATATAAACCTTTCCCAGGGCATCGGAAATGTGGATGACATAGACCATCTGGGTAACAGAAGGCTCCGATCCGTAGGAGAGCTCCTGCAAAATCAGTTCAGAATAGGCTTATCAAGAATGGAGAGAGTGGTCAAGGAAAGAATGACCATACAGGATATAGATGTGGTAACACCACAGCAATTGGTTAATATCAGGCCTGTGGCTGCAGCAATTAAGGAGTTTTTTGGAAGCTCCCAGCTTTCGCAGTTCATGGATCAGACAAACCCTCTTGCTGAACTTACGCATAAGAGAAGATTATCTGCACTGGGGCCAGGGGGTTTGTCCAGAGAAAGGGCAGGGTTTGAGGTAAGAGACGTACACCACTCCCACTACAGCAGAATGTGCCCTATAGAAACTCCGGAAGGACCGAACATAGGTCTTATAGGTTCCTTGAGTACCTATGCCAGAATAGACGAGTACGGATTTATAGAAGCACCTTACAGGCTTGTTAAGACAGATGATAATGGCGGGAGGTATGTAACTGAGGAAATTGTATATCTTACTGCTGACATAGAGGACGAGTTTGTAGTAGCTCAGGCTAACGAACCTCTTGATGAAGAAGGAAAATTCATCAACAGAAGGGTTACTGCAAGAGCAAGGCATGAAGTAGTAATAGTTCCGAATACAGAAGTTGAATTTATGGACGTATCTCCAAAGCAGGTAGTATCAGTTGCAACAGCAATGATACCCTTCCTGGAAAACGATGATGCGAATAGAGCACTGATGGGTTCAAACATGCAGCGTCAGGCTGTACCGATAATAAAACCCGATTCACCTATAGTAGGTACCGGAATGGAGTATAAATCTGCAAGGGACTCGGGAGTTATAGGTCTTGCAAAGTATGACTGCGTAGTTGAAAAGGTAAGTGCCAATGAAATAGTATATAAAAACAATATAGGAGAAAGGGAGAACTACAAGCTTCTGAAGTTCCTGCGTTCCAACCAGGGAACATGCATAAATCAGAAACCTGTAGCTAAAAAAGGCGAAAAACTTAAAAAAGGCGATATAATAGCGGATGGACCTTCTACCGATAAGGGAGAAATAGCATTAGGCAGAAACATACTTATCGGTTTCATGACTTGGGAGGGTTATAATTATGAGGATGCTATACTTATAAGTGAAAAGCTTGTTAAAGAGGATGTCTTCACCTCCATACACATAGAGGAATATGAATCAGAAGCTAGGGATACCAAGCTTGGTCCTGAAGAAATTACAAGGGATATACCCAATGTTGGAGAAGAAGCTCTAAAGGATCTTGATGAAAGAGGCATAATAAGAATTGGTGCCGAAGTAAGAGCGGGAGATATCATGGTAGGTAAAGTAACCCCGAAGGGGGAGACTGAGCTTACTGCAGAGGAAAGGCTTTTAAGGGCAATATTCGGAGAGAAGGCACGTGAGGTAAGGGATACATCACTAAGGGTACCTCATGGTGAATCCGGTATGATTGTGGACGTTAAAGTGTTTACAAGAGAAAATGGAGATGAACTTCCTCCTGGAGTTAATGAATTAGTAAGATGCTATATAGCTCAGAAGAGAAAGATATCTGTTGGGGACAAAATGGCAGGGCGCCATGGAAATAAGGGTGTAATTTCGAGAGTACTCCCGGAAGAGGATATGCCATTTTTGCCTAATGGGACACCTCTTGAGTTAGTATTGAACCCTTTGGGTGTGCCTTCACGTATGAATATCGGGCAGGTGCTTGAGGTGCATCTTGGACTTGCGGCAAAAGCTCTTGGCTGGAAGATTGCCACTCCGGTATTTGACGGCGCAAGAGAAGACAGTATAATTGAGACTATAGAATGTGCCAACAAGGTTATACAGACAAAGAAAAACATTAGGATAATAAAAGAGAAGATACTTCTGAACAATAAGCAAAGGGATGCTGAAGTAGAAGAAGGAGAGCCAATTATAGAATTGCCGGATATCAAGTTGGAAATTAAGGAAAATGTTGAAATAATCCATGAATTGCTGAACCATAAAATATTTGATATTGACAGCAACTTGACCTCCATAAAAGAATTGATAAATTCCTCGGAGTTTACAGACCTGAAACAAGTTGAAAATATTATAAGGGTCTTTGGTGAAACTCCTATGGACGAAATTCAACTCAATAATACAGGCAAAATAAAGCTTAGGGATGGACGTACCGGAGAGTACTTTGATAATTCGGTCACAGTAGGTTATATGTATATACTCAAACTCCTGCACCTTGTAGACGATAAGATCCATGCAAGATCTACAGGCCCATACTCCCTTGTAACACAGCAACCGCTTGGCGGCAAGGCCCAGTTTGGAGGCCAGAGATTCGGGGAAATGGAAGTTTGGGCGCTGGAAGCTTATGGAGCAGCCCATACCCTGCAGGAAATACTTACTGTGAAGTCTGACGATGTAGTAGGAAGAGTAAAAACCTATGAGTCCATTGTTAAGGGTGAAAACATACCGGAGCCTGGGGTGCCTGAATCTTTCAAGGTTCTTATTAAAGAACTTCAGAGTCTTGCCCTTGATGTGAAGGTTTTGACTGAGGAGAATGAAGAGATAACTATCAGGGAGTCGGTTGAAGAGGATGTTGAAGACCTTGGCGCTGATATGGAAGCAAGAGAGGATATGGATTTTACCAACCTCCCATACAAAGGGGACTCCATTGCTTCTGAGGATCTCTATGAAGATTATGAGGGTGAGGCTGAAGCTGAAGAAACAGAAGAATTTGAGGCTGAGATGGACTTTGATGAGCTACTTTTAAGTGAAGATGAAGTTGAAGAGGAAAACGAAGAGTTTTAATATTAATTAGAAGGGAGAGATACCTCCTTGTTTGAATTGAATAATTTTGAAGCAATCAAAATAGGTTTGGCATCCCCGGAAAAAATTAGGGAATGGTCAAGAGGAGAGGTAAAGAAGCCTGAGACAATTAACTATAGAACGTTGAAACCTGAAAAGGAAGGCCTTTTCTGTGAGAAGATTTTTGGACCTACAAAGGATTGGGAATGCCACTGCGGAAAATACAAGAGAATCAGGTACAAAGGCATAGTATGCGATAGATGTGGTGTTGAAATAACCAAAGCAAAGGTAAGAAGAGAAAGAATGGGTCATATCGAGCTTGCTGCTCCCGTATCACATATCTGGTATTTTAAAGGGATACCGAGCCGCATGGGTCTTATACTTGATATGTCGCCAAGGGCTTTGGAAAAGGTTCTGTACTTTGCCTCTTACATAGTATTAGATACAGGCGATACTCCACTATCAAAAAAGCAGCTTTTAAGCGAGAAGGAGTATAGAGAGAATATTGAAAAGTATGGCAACAGGTTCAAAGCAGGTATGGGAGCTGAAGCAATAAAAGAGCTTCTTGTAGAGCTTGATTTAATGAAGATGTCAGAAGACCTTAGAACTGAGCTTAAGGGCAGCACAGGACAAAAAAGGCTTAGGACAGTCAGAAGACTTGAGGTTGTTGAAGCCTTTAAGAATTCCGGCAACAAGCCTGAATGGATGATTCTTGAGGCTATACCGGTAATACCGCCGGATTTGAGGCCAATGGTGCAGTTGGATGGCGGAAGGTTTGCCACTTCAGATCTGAATGATCTCTATAGAAGAGTAATAAACAGGAACAATAGACTTAAGAGGCTTTTGGATCTGGGAGCACCAGATATAATTGTCAGGAATGAAAAGAGAATGCTCCAGGAAGCTGTTGACGCACTTATAGACAATGGCAGAAGAGGAAGACCCGTAACAGGTCCTGGCAATAGACCACTTAAGTCCTTGAGCGACATGCTCAAAGGGAAACAGGGAAGGTTCAGACAGAACCTGCTTGGAAAACGTGTTGACTATTCGGGCCGTTCAGTTATAGTAGTAGGTCCGGAGCTAAAGCTTTTCCAGTGTGGTTTGCCTAACGAGATGGCTTTAGAGCTCTTTAAGCCATTTGTAATGAAGAAGCTTGTTAATGATGGGCTCGCACATAATATAAAAAGTGCAAAGAGAATGGTTGAAAGAGTGAAACCGGAGGTCTGGGATATACTTGAAGAGGTAATCAGTGAGCATCCGGTACTGTTAAACCGTGCCCCAACACTACATAGGCTTGGTATCCAGGCATTCGAGCCGATACTGGTACAGGGTAGGGCACTTAAGCTCCATCCATTGGTATGTACAGCATACAATGCTGACTTCGATGGAGACCAGATGGCGGTACATGTACCTTTATCTGTAGAGGCGCAAGCAGAAGCGAGATTTTTAATGCTGTCAGCCAATAACATTTTGGCTCCAAAGGATGGAAAACCGGTTGTCAGTCCGACACAGGACATGGTTATGGGTATATATTACCTTACCATATATGTGCCTGGAGAGAAGGGCGAAGGCAAGATATTTTCCAGTCTGGACGAAATGATTATGTCATACCAGGTAGGGGAAGCATCTCTACATGCGAAGGTCCAGGTAAGGATAACAAAAGAAATCAACGGCAGGACTATAAGCAAACGTATAGAAAATACTGTCGGAAGATTCATATTCAATCAGTCAATTCCACAGACACTTGGCTTTGTTGAAAGGAACACTGAAGATGATATGTTCCTCTTAGAACTCGATCCAAAGGACAAAGATGGAAATTGGATACCTGTAGATAAGTCAATGCTTGGGAAAATTGTTGACAAATGCTTTAGAAAGCATGGAAATACAAATACTGCAATTGTACTGGATGAAATAAAGAGTATGGGCTTTAAATACTCAACTAAGGGTGCAGTTACAATAAGCGTATCAGATATGGATATACCAAGCGCAAAGAAAGAACTGCTCTCAAATGCAGATGAGAGAGTTGACAAAATCGAAAAAATGTATAGGAGAGGTCTTATTTCCAACGAGGAAAGATATGAGCAGGTAATAGAAACCTGGAAGGCAGCTACGGATGATGTTACAAAAGCACTGATGGATAATCTGGATAGGCTCAATCCGGTGTACATGATGGCTAACTCAGGTGCGAGAGGCAGTGTAAATCAGATTAAACAGCTTTGTGGAATGAGAGGGCTTATGGCGGATACATCAGGCAGAATTATCGAGATTCCTATTAAAGCTAACTTCCGTGAAGGTCTTGACGTATTGGAGTTCTTTACCTCCACTCATGGTGCAAGAAAAGGTCTTGCCGATACAGCACTCCGTACTGCTGACTCAGGTTATCTGACAAGGCGTCTTGTTGACGTAAGCCAGGATGTCATAGTCAGAGAAGAAGACTGTGGTACAGAAGAGGGACTTATCGTAAAGGAAATTAAAGATGGAAATGAAGTAATAGAAAAGCTTAAAGACAGGCTTATGGGCAGATTTACAAATGGCGATGTAGTGCATCCGGAGACTGGCGAAGTGTTAGTAAAGAAGGGTGAAATTATATCCGAAGAGATGGCTGGCACTATTGTCAAACTAGGAATAAAGAAAGTTCCGATAAGAACAGTACTGACCTGTCATTCAAAATCCGGTATATGCGCTAAATGCTATGGGCTAAATCTTGCGACAGGCGACTCTGTAAATATAGGAGAGGCAGTTGGTATAATTGCAGCCCAGTCAATAGGAGAGCCTGGAACCCAGCTTACGATGAGAACCTTCCACACCGGCGGTGTTGCCGGTGATGATATAACTCAAGGTCTTCCCAGAGTTGAAGAGCTTTTCGAAGCAAGAAAACCTAAGGGACTTGCGATAATATCTGAAATATCAGGTTCAGTCAAAATAATCGACCAGAGAAAGAAGAAGGATGTCGTGGTATTGTCTGAGGATGGTGATACCAGAACCTATTCCATACCTTACGGTTCAAGGCTCAGAGTTGCAGATGACGACAAAATAGAAGCCGGAGATGAAATAACAGAGGGTTCGGTAAATCCTCATGACATCTTGAAAATTAAAGGGGTAGCCGGAGTTCAGACATATCTCTTAATGGAAGTTCAGAGGGTTTACAGGCTTCAGGGTGTTGACATTGCGGATAAGCATATAGAGGTTATAGTAAGGCAAATGCTCAGAAAGGTTAAGATAGAAGAGTCTGGAGATACAGAACTTCTTCCCGGCGGACTTTTCGACATATTCAAATATGAAGAAGAAAACGAAAACGTCAGTGCTGCAGGCGGAGAAAAAGCTACCGGAAAGAGAGTGCTGCTTGGCATAACCAAAGCCTCACTTGCAACAGATTCTTTCTTGTCAGCCGCATCCTTCCAGGAGACAACAAGGGTTCTTACGGAAGCAGCAATAAAGGGCAAGATAGATCCGCTTGTAGGCTTAAAGGAAAATGTTATAATAGGAAAACTTATTCCTGCAGGAACAGGTATGAAAAAGTACAAGGATATAACAATAAAACAAGTAGATGATGCTACTCTATAAAAACTATTGACACATAATATAACAAATGATAAAATTATTTAGTGCGTTATAGAGGACCATGTAACATGGTTCTCTTATGCACGTTTTATCTATTCAAGTTTTAGCAGAGCTATTATTTCAGGTACCATGATTCTTTTCGACTATATTTTTATAGTTGCCATGCAGAAATCATCAAGGGGTGTTTTAAATGCAGGAACTAAAAGCTTCACACAAAAGAATAGTGGGATTGAAGCAGACCATAAAAGCGGTAAGAAATGGAACTGCAAAAAGGGTATACGTAGCAGAGGATGCCGATAATTTTATAAAACAGTCGGTTTTTGATGCATGTAGCGATAAAAAACTACAAATCATATATGTCAATAATATGAAGGAACTTGGGGATGCATGCGGTATAGATATTGGTGCTTCAACGGCGGCAATTATCAAAGATTAGAATGCATATTAGTACAACACCTTCATATGAAGGTGTTTATTATTTTGACAACATTTCATAGTGCGTATAGCAGTGCTTGGTAATTGCCAAGCCTGTATATGATAAATAAAACAAGGAGGTGCATTTAATGCCTACAATTAGCCAGTTAGTAAGGAAAGGCAGAGAAAAGGTTGAGTATAAATCAACTGCACCAGCGTTGAAGGAAAGCCCTCAGAAAAGGGGAGTATGTACTGTAGTAAAAACTACAACACCGAAAAAGCCTAATTCTGCATTAAGAAAAATCGCCAGAGTTAGACTTACAAACGGTATTGAAGTATCAGGCTACATCCCTGGAATCGGCCATAACCTGCAGGAACATTCAGTTGTTCTTATCAGGGGCGGAAGAGTTAAGGACCTTCCTGGCGTAAGGTACCACATAGTAAGAGGTACTCTTGATGCCGCTGGCGTTGCTAACAGAAAACAGAGCAGATCAAAGTATGGCGCGAAGAGACCAAAGAAATAATATTGTGCGGGTTATTTGGCACAGGCAATAATTTTGCATGTGTTTGAAATATATTTGCGCACAACGGCAGCAGGAGATTTGACTCAATACTGCCGAGTACCGATGATATTAAAATTAATATTAAGGAGGGAAGCATAGTGCCAAGAAGAGGACATATATCAAAAAGAGACGTATTACCGGATCCATTATACAACGATAAGATTGTTACGAAGCTCATCAATAATATAATGTATGATGGAAAGAAGAGTGCCGGACAGAAGATAGTTTACGGTGCTTTCGAAATAATGAAAGAAAAGACAGGTAAGGATCCCATAGAATTATTTGAAACAGCTATGAACAATATCATGCCTGTTTTGGAAGTTAAAGCAAGAAGAATTGGTGGAGCTACTTATCAGGTTCCAATTGAAGTAAGATCCGACAGAAGACAAGCGCTAGGGATGAGATGGTTAATCGACTACTCCAGAAAAAGAGGAGAAAAGACAATGAGGGAAAGATTAGCCGGAGAGCTCATGGATGCTGCTAACAATACAGGCAGCAGTGTAAAGAAGAGAGAAGACACTCATAAGATGGCAGAAGCCAATAAGGCGTTTGCACATTACAGGTGGTAATTTCGGAACGGGGTTGAATTTGAACAATACAAATATAGATATATTAGTGCTAAATAATAAGACTTTGGGGAAATATAACAGTGAAACTTGCAACAGAAAGGAGGATAATTGTGCCTAGGCAATTTCCGTTAGATAAAACAAGAAACATAGGTATAATGGCTCATATAGATGCAGGAAAGACAACAACTACTGAAAGAGTGTTGTATTATACAGGGAAAACATACAAATTAGGCGAAGTTCACGAAGGGACTGCCACAATGGACTGGATGGAGCAGGAGCAGGAAAGAGGAATAACAATAACTTCTGCAGCTACAACAGCAGAGTGGAAAGGTCACAAGATAAATATTATAGATACGCCGGGGCACGTGGACTTTACTGTTGAAGTAGAAAGGTCACTGCGTGTATTAGATGGTGCTGTAGCAGTTTTCTGTGCCAAGGGTGGTGTTGAGCCTCAGTCTGAAACCGTTTGGAGACAGGCTGATAAATATAATGTTCCACGAATTGCATATATTAACAAGATGGATATAATGGGGGCAGATTTTTATAGAGTAGTCGGGATGATGAAAGAGAGACTTGGAGCCAATGCCGTTCCGATTCAGCTCCCAATTGGCAGTGAGGACAATTTTATAGGTATAGTGGACTTGATAGATATGAAAGCTCATATCTATAAAGATGACCTTGGTAAAGAAATAGAAATAACAGAAATACCGGAAGCTTTGCAGGATAAAGCAAAAGAATATAGAGACAATCTCGTTGAAGCAGTATCTGAAGTAAACGAGGAACTCATGATGAAGTATCTGGAGGGAGTAAAACCTACGGATCAAGAGATTAAGGATGCTCTTAGGGCCGGCACCATTGCGGTTAAGCTTAATCCGGTTATATGCGGTTCATCATATAAGAACAAGGGTGTACAGCTTATGATGGATGCAGTTGTCGACTATATGCCATCTCCTCTGGATATACCTCCGATAGAAGGTACTGTAGCAGATGGAGATGAGAAGGTAGTAAGACATTCTGACGATAAGGAGCCTTTTTCAGCTCTTGCATTCAAAATTATGGTTGACCCTTATGTAGGTAAGCTGGCGTTTTTCAGAGTTTACTCCGGAGTAGCTGAGGCTGGCTCTTATGTCTACAACTCCACAAAAGGCAAGAAGGAGAGAATAGGCAGAATAGTACAGATGCATGCCAACCACAGGGAAGAAATAAAAGAGGTTTATACCGGTGATATTGCAGCCGTTGTAGGCCTTAAGGATACAACTACGGGAGACACCCTATGCGATGCGGATAATGCTGTAATTCTTGAATCAATGGTATTCCCGGAGCCGGTTATTAATGTTGCTATAGAGCCTAAAACAAAGGCAGGTCAGGATAAGATGGGCATTGCCCTTCAGAAGCTGGCAGAAGAAGATCCTACCTTCAGGACATATACCGATACTGAAACAGGCCAGACAATAATTGCAGGTATGGGTGAACTGCATCTGGAGATAATTGTTGATAGAATGATGCGTGAGTATAAGGTTGAAGCGAATGTAGGCAAACCGCAGGTCGCTTATAAAGAGACCATAAGAAAGAAAGCGCAGATTGAAGGCAAGTTTATCAGACAGTCGGGCGGTAAGGGTCAGTATGGTCATGTATGGCTGGAGCTGGAACCTCAGGCACCTGGAGCAGGCTTTGAATTTGTTAATAAAATAGTAGGCGGAGTAATACCGAGAGAGTATATACCTGCCGTCCAGCGTGGTGTAGAAGAAGCTACTCAGAATGGTATACTGGGCGGATACCCGGTTCTCGACATTAAGGTAACACTTTTTGACGGTTCATATCATGAGGTTGACTCCTCGGAAATGGCCTTTAAAATAGCTGGTTCGATGGCCTTTAAAGATGGCATGAAGAAGGCGGATCCCGCACTTTTAGAACCAATAATGAAGGTTGAAGTAACAGTACCTGAAGAATACATGGGAGATGTTCTTGGTGACATTAACTCCAGAAGAGGAAAAATAGAAGGTATGGAAGCAAGAAACAGCACACAGGTTATAAGAGCTTTTGTTCCGCTTGCTGAAATGTTCGGCTATGCTACCGACCTGCGTTCAAGGACACAGGGCCGTGCTGTCTACTCTATGGAAATGAGTCACTTTGAAGAAGTTCCAAAGAGCATCGCTGAAAAGGCATTGGGAGAGAAGTAAAAGATATTGAATTATCCGAGTTTTAGAGTTTTAAAGGAGGAAATGTAAAAATGGCAAAGGCAAAATACGAAAGGACCAAACCCCATGTAAACAT
>Ga0066604_10000267_pt1 | contig 35948 bp, 34 predicted proteins | sample Higcelwee11metaG_FD_59501 | JGI IMG/M metagenome (GOLD analysis project Ga0066604, IMG submission 59501) | Freshwater pond sediment microbial communities from the University of Edinburgh, under environmental carbon perturbations - High... | ecosystem: Environmental > Aquatic > Freshwater > Pond... | reverse complement strand
ATAAACGAATGTTACTGCGTCTATCACTGCAAAAACTTGAACTCCATCAGTCTTTCTAGCCCCTGAGAATTTTCCAAATAAAATTGGAATTGAAAAGTTAGCAGAAGCCTCTTTTATAATCTTGTTCAACCATTCTCTTTTTAGAGTTAGCTGAGTATCGCCTCCATAACCAACCTTACATTCAATCTTAATCGGCATACCCAAACCCTTTACTTTACCACTAACGTCCCCAGTAAGCATACCCTCAGACATTAGTGTACCGATTGCACCTGATCCTGGGATTCGTTTGAATACACCATTGTCAACATGCTCATTCAATAAGTTAACAAGGTCTCGCTCGAAAGCTGAACCTTTATCTTTGCTGTTTACCATTATCTATTAATAATCCTCCCAGTAGACTCGTCGAAGTTTAGAAATAGTGTTCCGGTTGGGCCAGAACGTTGTTTCAAAACAATGTCCTCTAGCACCCCTCTATCCGGAGTATTCTTATCATACTTCTCATGTCTATACATTCCAACAACAACGTCTGCATCTTCTTCAATATTACCTGACTGTCTCAAATCTGATAATATAGGTCTTTTATCATCCCTTAGCTCCAGTAAGCGGTTGAACTGTGATCCTGCAACCCAGGTAATACCCAACTCTTCCGCTGACAATTTCAGCATACGAGAAATTCGTCCAAGCTCATTTGTAGAGTCTGCATCTCTCTTGCCCAACAACTGAATATAATCCAGATAGCAAACCTTCACTCCACTCGTTCGTACATACCGTCTTGCAGTATTTACAATATAATTGATATCCCCTGAAAAATTAGAATCAATATAAAGAGGAATTGATTTAATCTGTCTAATAGAAGTTGAGATAGTCTCTAGTTCTTTTTTACTCAGTGTACCAATTCTAATATTGAAAGAGTTAATACCTGATTCAAGGGCAATCAGTCTCTCTGCAAGAACCTTCTTGTTCATTTCAAAGCTGAACATCATGGTAGGTATACCCTGCTTAGCCTGATTAAGCATCATGTTACACATGTGAGCTGTTTTACCCATTCCAGGTCTACCAGCAATAATCCACAAATCACCCTCATTAAGACCAGAAGTTGAAATATCCAAATCTCGTATACCAGAAGTTACACCTCTAATCCCAGGATTTTTAGCTCTCTCTTCAATATCTGTCCAGCTATCTTTTAGTACATCAGTAAGGCTAGAAGTAGCTTCTCCTCCAGAAGTCTCTGATAGTGCATCCAAGGTCTTTCTTACATCCTCAATTACATCGTCAGCTTTCTCGTGAGAAGACATAACCTTCTCTCCAACACGATTAGATAGAGATACTAACACGCGGGACTTGTATGAATTGACAAGCATGTCTTGAAAGAAGGAAGCATTAGCTGCTTCAAAAGTCTGCTTAGATAAATATGTTAAGTATTCCTTCCCACCATCTGGTTCAAGAAGTCGTCTAGATCGTAGATAACTCTCCAGCATAGATGGGGAAGGAACTAAGTTCTGCTCTGTTAGCTCTAATACTGCACTGTAAATCGTCTGGTTTGGAGACGACGAAAACATAAAGGGTTTTACAGTTTGCAACTCCAGTACCAAATCCGGATGCTGTAAAACCAAGCTGAGTACCGCTGTCTCCGCCTCTGTAGAAAACAAATCCTCAATTTTCATCAAATGGGTTCCTCACTTTCGTTTTCGATGTTTTGTTTTTATCAATTAGCTTGACAGTTTGTTCAATAAAACCTGTAAGGTCGGTAGAATTAGAAGAAACCTTCTTATCCTTTAGTTTTCTAGCACACATGTAAGCATATAATCGATGAACATTGCTATGGTTAATGTCCGGTATAGACATGCTCTCTATGATGCAATAGAATAAGTTCTCTCTTCCGTATAGCCTAACCAGTCTTGCAAACATCGGGATAAGACCCTTGTCAAAATCTAAATCAAAAATCTTTGAATAAAAAGAAACCAGCTCTACAGCGGGTGTTTTTGACTCAGATACGATAGATAGATAATCACCAGCTATATTCTCTACTTCTTCCATGTAACTCCTTAAGGTACTGGGGAGATTTTATTCTCCCCAGTACCACAAACATTTTAGCCTAGAAGTTTATTGATCTGGTCAGTTACATCCTGAGCTAGTTTATCAACTTCGTCTGACTCTACTGCCTCTGCTACTGACTGCTTTACTTCATCAACAGCTTTAGTTAGCCGTCTTGATGCAAAGATGTCCTTTAGAGAAACGCCACGTAGGTGATCCTGAACCTCGTCAGGAGTTAGAACAATAATAGAATCTTCCTTATTGAATAGCTGTTCGGGACTAATTGATAGAACCTCGTTGCTGGAAGGAGAAGGCACAGGGGTAACACGTTTCTTTGTTCCAGTACCCTCCACCACTAGAGCAATATCATAATTCATCAAGCCTAGTGGATTTCCCTCAATATCGCACACTGATTTTTCAACGCTATTCAAATCATGAATTAGATCATTACCCAAGCGTAGCAACTTTACCTTGTCCAGTCTCACAGGCTTCACTTCACTAATATAGGCATTGCACTCTTTACAAGTATGGCTATATGGAGGAAGGTTCTCTGTCTTACAGTTAGGGCAAACCTTTACGGAAGTTCTGTCAAGAACATTGATAAGGTACTTGGTAGACCGTGGGAAGTATCCAGGTTTCAGTCTGAAATCATCCGGATAATCAGCAATCATCTTTCTATTATTCTTACAAATGGGGCAGTCTTCTCCCAAACAAGTCACGGCACTGCGCTGAGCAGGGATATAATGTGAGTAAACAATCAAGGCGCTAGAAGGGTCTTCAATAAAACGTACAACGGAAGTTCCCGAAGTAAGGTTTAGGTAATCAATCTTTTTGTATTCTTTTCTGTTTGAATCGAAAGTTGGAAATGGCATAGTTTTTGTTGCTCCTTTTACTTTAGTTTTGTTTCAATAATACCGAATAATTTTTCTTGTTCTTTTGCTTTAAGCTCTTCTAAGATTTCAATGACCTCCTCTGGTGTTCGTTCACGTAGTCTATCTCTCAGTAAGTAGTATCTATTCAACTGCTGCTCAACACGAAGTATCTGTAGCAAACCAACAGTTCTTAGAAACTCCTCATCAAACGCAACCTCTTCTGGTAGACCAGTAATACTATCATAGAACTCTATGTTTTGGAATGAACCCAAAGAATAAAGTCTTTTAGTACTAACGCTACGCTGGATCGGCTGTCTCGCTTCCTTCAATTCCGATGTCACTGCTATCAATTCCTGACTCATCTTCTATCACTATTCTCCTTTCCTTTTTATTTACCGTATTATAGCACATGCCCACTACCCTGTCAAGGGTCTCTTTATGGGTATCTAAATACTCGGTAGCTTTTGCTAAACCTTGCCCTAAGCACTCGTCATTTAGATAATAGTAACTACCCCGCTTATCTAGTAACATTAAATGCTCCGCAAACTCAATGGTATCTCTGCTCTTGTCAATACCCTTACCGTACATAAGAGGGAACGTAAATGTTCTAAATGGAACTCCTACCTTACTCTTTTTGATCGTGTATCTCGATAAAGCCCCTACAACCTCTTCTCCAAATTTTATCATAGTAGAGCGAGAAATGTAGATAATTATAGAAGAGAAGTGACGTAAAGCATGTCCTCCAGGCATTTCCATTGTAGGGATGTAAGAACCAATAACCGATCTTACTTGGTTCACGAATACAAACGCAACCTTATTTTTCTTAATTCCGTGCATATTGATTCGCAGGAATTTAGCAATCAGTCGTGGAATAATACCTACTTGAGCTTTATCAAATTCATCTTCCCTTTCCTTCTCTGGTGACATTGCTGCAACAGAGTCAAGAATAATAAGTCTATACTCTCCAGACTGTACTGCACTAGTACAGATTTTTACTGTGTCTTCTGCAGACTCCGGTTGAATCAGCGTAAACTTACTGGGGTCAAAGTCACCAATGATGGCTTTAATATAGTTAAAGTCTAATGAGTTTTCCTGATCTATGTACAAAACTGAGTAGCCTTTTTGAATAGCATTTCTAGCTAAAGACAGGCATAGGGTTGTTTTTGCACTTGACTCCGGGCCAAAGATTGTTGTAATTCTTCCTAGAGGAATTCCCCCAATACCGAGTGAAACATCCAAAGAGGTGGAACCTGTTTGAATAACATCCAGTGAAGAAACATCATCTGATGTCTCCTCAGTTACAACAAAATCTTCTGGAAATGAATCATAAATTTTATCAATAAAACTAGTTTTCTTTGCGACTTTTGCCATTAAATCTCCTTTCTTGAATTTCCATATAATACCCACTATCCCAATCAATTGACCAAGACGGAACCTCCCTTACTTCAAATTCATCTATATCATTGTAAATACCAGTAGACATAATAATAATTTCACCATTAGTGCCCCGATCAAAGGGAATTAGTTTGCCTGTTTTGCGATGAACCACGATAGTAATTGTTGGTTTTATTTGCTCCATACATCTCCTACTTTACAAGAAACCTCAGCCGGAATTCTACCTAGGAAGGGACGCTCTGCCTCTAACATGCAGTTCTCCATGAACTCTTGTGCTTCTTTCAAAATACCTTCATCTACCTCTGCAACAATTTCATCATGAACTGTCATTAGAATTAGGAACCTGTCTCCAAAGGGATTCTTTTCGTGCATTGTTACCAAAGCTAACTTAGTTACATCTGCACCCGCACCTTGAACGATATGATTAAAGCCCTGTCTCTTTATTGCGTTCTCGATCTTCTCCTTTTCATCATAAGACGAATACATTGTTTTCTTCTCAAAGAACCTCTTTCTACCTAACGGAGTTGATGAATACCCTCTTTCTACAATTGCCTTCTCAACCTGTTGCTTGAAGAAAGCAAGTCTGGAATATCCAGCAAAGAATTTGTCTAAAAGAATCTTCGCTCTCTTTATATCCATCTGAAAGTTGTAAGCTAAACCATACTCGGTTGAACCGTATAGAACAGCAAAGTTATATCCTTTAGCAACCTGTCTCTGTTCTGGAACAACACTCTCAAGAGGCTCATCAAAGATGATTGAAGCAGTAAGTGTGTGCATATCAATACCTTTTAGATACGCTTCCTCAAACTTAGGTTCTCCAGAAATACTTCCAGCAAGTCTTAGCTCTTGTTGTGAGTAGTCAGCCGTCAAGAGCTTTCTACCAGGACGTGCTCTAAAGCAAGAGCGGTAATGGCTGTCTCTTACAATCTGCTGTAGGTTTGGTTCGCTACAACTGAATCTTCCAGTATCCGCTCTTAGTTGGTTGAACTCAGCATGAATTCTACCAGTCACTGGATTAATCTTATCGAGAAAAGACTGACCAAATGATGTTGATTTTTTAATGTACTCTCGTAATTCTAGCAAGCTCTTTACAATTGGTTTGTTTCCAAACTTGTCCTTTAGCAGCTTCTCTCCAGTGGAGTCGGTCTTTATTCCAAATAACCTCAATATAGCAAGCATCTGTTTTGGACTTGCGAGATTTACCTTATCACGAATAAATGGAATGGTACTAGCGTCTGCCGGAAGAAGTTCGAAAGCAGTCTTATCTCGCTTTGTTGTAACAGAGATTGACAAGGAATCCAGTACCTGTAAAAGGGTCTTGCTTCCGTCTAACTTCAACTTTGCAATGATCTGATCCTTGATATCCTCTCCAATTACAGCAGCTTTACCGACGGCCTCCTGCATAAGATCAAGCCACAACTCTCTATCGAGATAAACCCCGGTGTTCTCCATCTTAGAAATAGCAGGGATGAGTCTCATCTCTAGATCAACAACATTTTGTTGGTTCTGTGATTCTAGCTTTTCTGTTTGCTTTCTATAAATTGGAAGAAGATAGGCAACATCGTTTGCAGCGTACAATAGCTGATCGTAAGTCAAGCTTGTAAGAATCTCTTTTGATTCATAGAAACTTGCTCGTACAGTTTTATCTAACTCTACACCCTCATACTTTAGAACTAACTCAGCCAACGAGTACATCTTCTTACCAACGCCTTGATTAATCATAATCTCAGCACTCATCGTATCAAATACAATTGGAAGTAACTCACCTGTCTTAGCATGAAGAACCTTTACATCATACTTAATGTTGTGTCCAATAACTTTCTTTGACGAAAGAAGTTGAACCAGATATGGAACCTCTTTGAAGTTCAAACAGTTTACAACGTATGTGTTATTGTTAATGTACAACTGTATTGTGTAAAGAACACAGCTAATTGAGTCTAATCCTGAAGTTTCAACGTCTAAGCCCAACTCCCCAGAGACTGCTAAATCTGCTACAAGTGGGCCAATGTCTTTTATAGAGTCTATAATTTTGAAATTTGCCATGCACACTCCTTTCGAATAATTTTTACTATTATAGCACAGGAGCTAATCTTTTGCAAGCTATTTCAAAAACCTCTTTATCATACTCTATTCCAAAGTAGTTTCTGTTGTTATTAGCACACCACTCCCCAAGAGAAGCACTTCCAGCAAAGGGGTCTAAGACAAAATCCCACTCGTTTGTAAAAGGTATAAGAAGTCTATTCATAAGCTTTTGGGACTTCTGCCATCTGATGTTACTTCCAGAAGAATCCTTAACCCTTTCCTTAGACATAGTAGAGAAGTTCCCCAAGTCATACCAGTTATCAGTAGGTATCTGAACACCAGTACCTTTCTTATCAAACGCTGTTCCAGCAGTTACCTTTGGTATACTTACTCTAGAACCATCAAAGAAATAATCCTTACCTTTAGAGAAGATAAGAATATCATCATGCTTTCTTCCAAAACATCTGCTTGACCTTCCACCCCAATTATCTAGAGTAACAATCCAGTTTATAAAGTTAAGTCCTGAACTCTGAAGTTTCAAGTATACATTAGCTACAGAATGATAATCAGTTTGAACTGCTATGACTCCATTTTCTCTAAGTGTAAACAGACAGATATCAATCCACTCTAAATCTAAATTTTCATAGATCATATCAGCATAAATGAAGTTGTATCTACTACAATGACTCTCGTCAAGAACAATTCTATTATCCCCATTTACAAGGCTTATCATTTCACTTCCTTTCAATTTTTCTTAAGTATAACATACTTTTCTAGTTTGTCAAGGGGCAACTTTACAAAAACCAAATCTTTATACATATCTCTTCCAACCTGACTGTCTAGTTAATTTACTAAGTGATTCAGAAAAGAAACAAAAACCAAATACTTTTATACTGCAGTACTTGGCGGCGCAAGTATAACACAAAATTGTAGTTTGTCAAGGGTAAATCTAAAACTGATTCTCATCTTCAATACTATTGACAAACCACCAGTTCTGTAGTATAATTAGGATTATACCATAAATACTGAAAAGGAGGTAGTGATTGGATAAAAGATTTATTTGTCAATTCTGTAAAAAAGAACATCCAAACGCGTTATATGCGTATAGTTGTGAGATGTCTCATAATCCAGTGTATGTACCAATGACAGCATCAGAGATTTCAAATCTGGTTCAATTCATGTATACAAAAGAAAGTTCTTTAATTTCAGAAGAACTGTTTGCTCGTTTAAGTAGATATATGCGAGCAGCCGCTGTTGGTAAAAAGAAATGATTTGCCCTGCATGTGAGCAAGAGGTTGATGTAACAGGGGAAGTCTTTATGCTTGGAAACGACAGACCCTATTTTAATATCTATTTTCATCGAGATTGCTTTAGAAGAATCTTTCCTGAAATAGAAGCTGACAAGGAGCGCTGGCTTCCAAAACTTCGTAAGTTGTATGAAAATTCACTTAAACCATCTAAAAAGAAGTGAATTTTTGCGTTAAGTATACCATATCTATTATAATTAAGGAGACTGACTATGAATGAAGTTGCTAGTAAATTTGAAGATGATATTGAAGTAGAGCAAGAAGATAATACCCCCAAGTGCCCGGTTTGTGGAAATACAGTGTATGTAGTTGGTCACTGTGCCACGTGCCCCAGTTGTGGGTTTTCTTTGTGCTCTCTTTAGAAAGGAGGAGATTTGGCAAGACAGGTTACAAGTGAATTTGATAGGTTAGATGCTTTAGTTAGAGAAAAGGAAATGCAGAATGACTCCGTAAAGAAGGGGGCATTTGAATCTGAGATTCAGAAAAAAATAGAAGAGATAGCCCTTGATTACGATTTAGATGACATGAACTCGAATGACAAAATTACTATAAGAGAGCTGGCTCAGGCAATGCTTTCCCTTGATTACTATGAATACCTGACCTATTTGCAAAGGGATGGTGATAAGAGAGACTTAGAATCACTAGAGAAGATCAAGTCTAATCTTAGAACAGATATTAGCAGACAACAGGATGATCTAAAGATAACAAGAAAGGTTAGACAATCCTCAAAAGAATCTTCTGGACTAGCCTTGGTGGAAAGTTTAAAAGCAAAGGCTAAAGAGTTTTATAAAAGCAGAATGTCCTATGTGTACTGTCCTAAATGTAATATGTTATTAGGTACTGTGTGGGCACTTTATTCAGAAGATAAGACTAATAAGATTACTCTAAAATGCAATCGTAAAAACGGGGACGGAGATATTTGTGGAGAGGTTGTAACTCTTGACCTAAAGACGCTGATCGCTAATAGGGGAACTAATAATAAAGAGAACACCCCTGAAAGCTTTGTATAAAACAGGAGACGACACGCAATGAAAACAGCATTGATAACTGGTATTACCGGACAAGACGGAAGCTTTCTAGCAGAATATCTTTTAAGTTTAGATTACAGTGTTATTGGAATAGTTAGAAGATCAAGTACACCAAATACGGCTAATATAAACCATTTGATAGGCAAGGTAAAGCTAGTATATGGTGATTTAATTGATCAGGGTTTCATTGATTCTTTATTTAAAGACAATAGTATAGATGAGGTTTATAATCTTGCTGCCCAATCTTTTATGCCAGTTTCTTGGAACTCCCCTACTTATACTGCTGAGATAAATGCTCTTGGCCCTCTGAGATTACTGGAAGCTATTAGACACTATAGTAACAACACTAGATTTTACCAAGCTTCAACAAGCGAAATGTTTGGGAAGGTTCAAGAAACACCACAAAATGAAAGGACTCCTTTTTATCCAAGGAGTCCTTATGGCGTAGCTAAGTTATATGGACATTGGATTACAGTAAACTATAAAGAATCCTTTAATTTATTTGCTACATCTGGTATTCTGTTCAATCACGAGAGCGAGAGAAGATCACTAGAATTTGTTACTAGAAAGATCACGAATACTGCAGCCAAGATAAAATATGGGCTTGAGTCTGAATTAAGGCTTGGAAGACTGGATGTAAGAAGAGATTGGGGTTATGCCGGTGACTATGTAAAGTACATGTGGAAGATGCTTCAAAAGGATGAGCCAGATGTTTATGTACTTGGGACGGGTGAGAATCACAGCGTGAAGGAGTTTTGTGAGTATGCCTTTGGCTACTTTGGATTGAATTACCAAGACTACGTTGTAATAGACCCCTCTTTTTATAGACCAGCTGAAGTTGAGATACTATTAGCTGACCCTACGAAGGCTAAAAAAGAACTGGATTTCAAGATAGACACTTCATTTGAAAATCTAGTGTATATTATGTGTGAAAATGATGAAAGGGAGATTGTAAATGGAATGTAGGATTTGTAAAGGCACAGAATTGAACCGGGTACTTTCATTAGGAAACATTGTTCCTTCTACTTTTGTAGAGGAGCAGCCAATTGGAGTAAAAGAAACCCCCCTAAACCTTACCCAGTGTATGAGATGCGGTCTAGTACAGCTAGAGAATACTTATGATTTAGACAAGATGTACAAGGAACAATACTGGTACAGGTCTTCACTAAATAATTCAATGCTCAGGGATTTAAAGGATGTTGTTTTGGGAATTGAAAAAAGAACTGTTTTTGAAGATGGGGATGTGGTTATTGACATTGGGTGTAATGACGGGGCTTTGTTTGACTTTTATTCAAACAAGACCCTGTATAAAATTGGATATGATCCTGCTCCAAATCTATCTGAATCGGCATCGAGACACTGCGATTTGTTTGTAAACGACTACTTCCCAAGTGTTAGTACTAATGTAAAAGCCAAGGTTATTACGAGTATTGCAATGTTCTATGATCTTCCTGACCCAAAGCTTTTCTGTAAAGAGATAAAAAGAAATTTAGCAAATAATGGGTTGTGGGTAATTCAATTCACAGATTTACTTTCAATGTTTAGAGCTAATGCTTTTGATAACATTTGTCATGAACACCTAGAATACTACAGTCTAACCGTTCTAGAGAACTTGCTATGGGAGATGGGCTTTACTATTTTTGATTTAGAATATAACAAGGTAAATGGTGGTAGTCTTCGAGTATACGTTTGTCACACCGGGCAAAGAGAGGCTTTTGAATTAGTTAAACATGCACGATATGAAGAACAAGACTATTTTGAAATGCACACCTTTGAAGACTTCGAAGAGACGATCGGAAAGGAAAACAACAAAACGCTCACCTTCTTAAGACAGTGTGATGCAGAGAATAAGAAAGTATTTCTGCTTGGAGCCAGCACGAAGGGGAACACCCTACTGCAGGTATTTGGTATAGACAACACTCTTATCCCCTTAGCGGCTGAGGTAAACTCAGACAAGTTTGGACTTCGAACTATAGCTTCTAACATCGAGATTATCTCAGAAGAGACTGCTTTGAAACTAAAACCAGACTATTTATTTGTACCTATCTGGCATTTCATAGACAATATTATATCTAAACAATGGGCCATAGACTATATGAATGGTGGCGGAAAGTTTGTAGTTCCCCTTCCTGAATTTAGAATCTATGGTAAGGACGGTTTAGATATTGGGCAAAAGACAACTGGCTCTTTAATAGATGAGCTTATAACAACAGACATGAAGTGCTGGTATGCCCAGGAAGATATTGTAAACAAAAGTCTTACAGAAAAAGAAAGAGTAGATGCTGCATATAAGGCACAGATGATGAACGCTAGAAGAAACCAACTTATAAGAAAAATTGACGAGCTTCTAGGACAGTCCAGCGTTTCTCAACTTGGAAAAACTTATGGCTAGTTGTCTATTTGTAAATCACAGAGAAAAGCAATGTGGAGTATACCAGTTCGGGTACTCCACATATAAGAACATATCTGACATTGCTACCTATATAGAAGCCAACTCACAGCTAGATGTAAATATCTATTCTCCGGAACATAGAATAATTCTATTCAATTACTACCCTTCTACGATGCCATTTGTAACCCAAGCTTTCTTATCAAAGCTGCGACAGTCCCACAAAATAGGTGCAATATTCCACGAAGTTCCCATAACTGGATTTGATTTCTATGTACATATAGACCCAACAATAGGAGAACATGATAACCACTATACAGTAGGAAGACCTTTACTAGAGTACAGTGGGGAGTATCCTAAAAATGATGTTGTTACCTTTGGTTCGTTTGGATTTGGATTTGGAAACAAGGGGTGGAAGTTATTCATAGAAAAGGTTCAGGAAAGCTACGACGAGGCAATAATAAATCTAAGAATCCCCTCAGCAACCTTTGGGGATTCTAATGGATTTAATGCCAAGGCAATAGGAGAGGCTTGTAAAAAATTCATATACAAGAGTGGAATACAACTAAACTTGTCCTACGATTTTCTTGACCAAGATGCTCTTCTTACTTTCTTAGCTGGAAATGATATGAATGTATTCTTATATGATAACGAACCAGGAAGAGGTTTAGCCAGTGTGACGGACTTTGCTTTATCCGTAAGAAGACCAGTAGCGATTACAGATACCAATAGATTTAACCATCTTAGAGGTGAGAAGTCTATCTGCATCGAACACAATACCCTAAGTAGTATCTTAGAACTTGGAACAGAGCCGTTAGAGAAGTTTTATGCACAGTTTTCAAAGGAGAACTTAGTTAGAGATTATGAGAAAATATTCAAAAAAGTACAATAGAATTCTTAACGATACTGATAGAGATAACAGTACAAAAACGATAGCACTATTTGGAGAAGTATGCCCAGGATTACTGGCTAGAAAATATCCAAGAGCAAACGTTCAACAAGCTTTCGGTTATGAAAGAGCTGTAGAATTTGCTGATAAGAGCACTAAAATTCTTTTCGTAGGGTGTTTTGAAGATACAGCTTATGAGACCCTTCTTGCTCAGGGTTATGCCGTAGTAGGAATCGATCCTGTTATAAACTATGACCTTGCTAAATTTAAATCAATTACGGATACGAAGTATTCTGTTATTCTAAGTATTTCGGTAATAGAGCACGTATCAGATGACGGGCAGTTTATAAAAGATATCTGTAACCTACTTGCTCCTGGTGGGTATGCTGTAATAACAATGGACTATAGAAATAGTCCCGGAAATAAGCCGGTGGAAGATTATAGATTGTATACAGAAAGTGATTACGAAAGACTCAACAATGTTTTAGTAAAAAATGGGTGTACAATGCTAGATGCTTTTGATCCTACCGGAGAACCAGATTTCCAATATGGTAACTGCATGTACAGCTTTTCCACGTTTGTTTTTAGGAAAGAAGATGATCGCAGTAACGATGCCGGGTAAAATAGGGGATGCTCTTTTTACTTTGCCAGTTATCAGAGCGTTATGTGATAAACATGGAACACAGGCTGATTTTATAACAAGCTTCTACTGTAAACCGATTAGTAGATTATTCGAGTATCAGAGTTGTATCAACAAGGTTGTAATACCGGAAAGGTATGTGATACAGAGAATGGATATGGGATGCCAGCCGTGGGAAATGACTGTTGACGGGGAATATGAAGCTGTATACCAGTTGGGTTTTAGGGGAATTCCTGATTCAAGATTAGACCTGTTTATGGCTAGATATGCTGGAATTACAGAGTTACCAGACATATCCTATGAGTTCCCAGTAGATATGGAAACAGAAGCTCCATATTATGTACTGGCTCCAAGAGGTGAAAGCTCATACAATAAACTATTTTTAGAGTTTATAGAACTCTCACCAAATCCTGTGTATGTTATCGGTGGTAAAGGTGAGTATATAGGAAAGGGGATAGACGTAACGGGATTAGATTTTTTGGATACAGTTTCTGTTATTTCAAAAGCATCCGGTTTTGTAGGGCTTATGTCCTCTCAGTTAGTGTTAGCTAACGGTTTTGATATTCCAAAAGTTATTCCACACGATGGAAAAAGTTGGGATATGCGCCATGTAGTTTATAGCAGTAAGCATTTTTACGAAGTTAACCCGACGGTGGTAAGGATACTAGACTTGCTAGAAAGGAATTAAATATGTTAGTGTTTGGTGTGCCGACTTTAAATAGATACGATCTATTACTAAATCTTTTAAAAACCGCTAAAAGCGGCTCAATTGTCCCGGATAAGTTTATAATTGTTGACAATGGAAACGAATTTAACCTCAATTATAGTGAAGCTGATACAATAGTAATTAGACCGGGTATGAATATTGGTGTTGCCGCCGGATGGAATAGAATTGTATCGACAGCACTCTCTTTAGATGAAAAAGCGGATATTATCATTTCAAATGATGATTTAGAATTAGCAACCGATACCCTTGAGGTTATGCAGAGTAAGATAGGAGATTTTGTATCTTGTACTGAACTATCAGGATTAAATATGTTCTCCCTCTTTCTTATAAGAAAAAACTGCATTGATAGGGTTGGATGCTTTGACGAGAATTTCTCTCCGGCTTACTTTGAAGACAACGATTATTACTATAGAATGTGTTTGAAAGGGGTTTTGATATCTAATGCTAGTTCGCCTGTCAAGCATGTCAGTGGAGGATCGCAAACACTAAAGAAACTAAAGGGTATTCAGATGGAGAACCATCACAAAAATTTCAGAAAGAATCAGATGTACTATGTTCATAAGTGGGGCGGTATGCCAACAAAAGAGACATTCATTGTCCCATTCAATGCTATAGGAGAAAAATAAAATGTCACTATTAAGTGGAAGAGTTGCTTTGGTTAATGGTGTAGCTGCTAAATTAGGAACAGGCGTACTGAATAAACCTATTCTAGTTAAAGCTGCCGAAGGAAACACTGTCAGTGTTTTCATTGGGAATAACGGTAGTGATACTGTAACCTCCGGAACAGGCATGGAACTGGGAGCTGGGGATTATACTGGATTCGATATGGTTGGAAAATTAGATGGAATCTATGTAATTGCCTATGCGGCTGGTCAGTATGTATCTTGGCATGTTACTGAGGCTTAGTATGAGCGGATTACTGATAAGTCTCATTATCAAACGTTGGCTGTCTATCGTGGCGCTAGTCGCTATCCTCGCCTCATTTGGCGGGGAGTGGGTTGGCAAGGGACAGACGTTACCGCCGGGAACGCTGCCGATGGAACGGGTGGAATACCGGGTATATTTGCCGATAGTGGAGGTGCAAAATGGGGTTACGAAATAGGCGAGCGTTGTTGTTGACTACGGTAATGGGGGGAAAAGCTGTTCCATTTACCCCCGCCGCCCTTCCAGACCTGCGGCTATGGCTTTCTGCCGATACTGGAGTTTTCGCAGACGATGGAGCGACAACACCAGCGGCTTCCGATGGCGATGTGATCGCCGTGTGGAAAGATCAGTCTGGCAATGACTATCATGTCGCTCAAACAGACAACACACGCCGCCCGACGCTGAAACTAGCCGCGAATGGAATTGGCGGAAAGCCAGCGATCCTATTTGATGGATCAAACGACTTTCTCGCACGAACAGTTGCAAGCTGGCTGAGCGGAGACGCGGTGGGAAGCGTGTTTGCCGTGTATCGTCTATCGGCGACACCATCGGATTACCAGGCAATTCTAGGGTCGTTTGATACAGGTTCCAGCGCGGGGTCTGGCGTTGGAATATATGCCTATGGAACATCGACACTTAGCTCGTTGACGGTATTCCAGCGCACAGATGGAGGAGCGATTGACCGTATATATGCGACCGGAGCAACAGCCGGAACGAATTATTATGGCGTTACGCGCAGCAACGGGACAGCGTATTCGTTCCGGGTCAACGGAGCGGATGCTACTGCAAACGTAAACGCCGGGGCGAATAGCGGAGACTGGTTCGCGGACACGAACAACCGGGACAACCTGACGATAGGCGCTGGGGTTTGGGATGCGATAGCACATCTGTTCAAGGGGACATTGGCCGAGTTGGTTGTTTGCGGAAGCAACATCACCGGGGCAGACCTGGCAAATATGGAGGCCTACCTAGTGACTAAGTACGGCCCCTTTCGCCTAGTGACGTTTGGAGATTCAATAACCGCTGGATACGGAGCCTCGGCCCCCGCTGCGCGCTGGACAAATATTGTTGCCGCAACAAAGAACTGGACTCTTGTTAATAGCGGCATCAACGGGACGGTTATGCAAAACACCGCTCAGGACAAAATAGATGTCATTGGCGGGGCGGCTGTGAATAACGGGCGCGATACGGTAAAGACAAGGGTTACGGATTACTCGCCTGGGTATGATGTTTGCATCCTGTACGGGCTAAATGATATGCGGCTCAATGACGCTGCCTTTACCGTAGATTTATTTGGCGGCGACCTCGGTGAGGTGATAGACGCGATAATCTCTGCGGGAACGCCAGCGCAAAGCATCGTGGTCGGATCTCCGCCTCTTATCCTGACCTACGCTGGGGACGCTCCCTGGAATGGCGGCAGCGAGGCAAAACACATCGCCTATGTAGCAAAGACAGCGGCGGTTGCGGCTGCAAAAGGAACGAAATACATAGACGTTTACCAGTGGATGATCGACAATGGCGGGGCCGATCTTGTCAGCGTTGACCTCATCCACCCAAACGATGCCGGGTATGCTCAAATCGCTGCGGCATTTTTGAGCGTGATGTGAGTTGACATAACAAAGCATTATCGGGATTGGAGGCGCATGACCTTACAAGAATTTATCGACCTCAGCGCCGGGCAGTACGTCAACTTTGACACGGTATATGGCCCGCAATGCATGGACTTATACCGCGAGTACGTGCGCGACGTGCTGCGCTTCGACCAATCGAAGGGCGTTTCTAACGCTTGGCAAGTGTTCTTCAACTTCGACCCGGCGCTATGCTATAAATAAGGAGTTTTATTGTCAATACTTGAAAAGGTTTCACAAGAAGATTTATATCTTTTTGAAATACTAAAAAATCCAGTTCTTTGTACAGAGTTCATCAACAACTTTGATAAGATGTCTTATGAAGAACCATTTGAGCTTACACCATACCAAAGGGAAATTATATGTGATTTTAATCCACAAGTTTCCCTTTGTTGTGGTCGTGCTGTTGGTAAAACGGTTTCTATTTCTGCAATTATTATATGGGTGCTTGTAAACTATATTTATGAAGATGAGTATATAGTTTACACCGTTCCTAATAAGGTTCACCTTGAACCAGTGTTTACAAACCTTATTAGAATGTTTAGATCGAATACTTTTTTGAAGCAGTTTATTAGACCTACAGGTGGCATCAACAGTGGTGACTTTACAATAGAATTGTTAAACGGCGCTAAACTGATGTGCCGTATTGCTGGTACATCTGGTACGGGTGCAAATGTTATTGGTCTGCACTCCCCGTTATTCTTAGTAGACGAGGCTGGTTATTACCCTTGGGGAACCTGGTCTGAGATGCAACCTGCTATTAACAGGTGGCAGAGAGGGTATCGGGTTCTAGCATCAGGTGTGCCAACTGGTCTAAGAGAAAAGAACGTTCTTTATCATGTGGATCAAGAAAATTCTTACTTTACTAAGCATAGAATTACTGCACATGATAATCCGCGTTTCTCCGAGGAAGACGAGAAGAAAGCCCTTGAGCAGTATGGTGGTTCAGAAAGTGATGACTATCTACACTTTATTCTTGGACTTCACGGACATCCAGTTTATGCTCTATTTGATAGAGGTAACTTCAAAATTGAGGATTATGCTGTACACAAGTTAGGTATGTCTGGCCTGGAGTTTAAAGACGATCTTTCGCTTTACTACTCTAAACTTCCATTCATACCAAAACTAGATTATAGAACCCCGTGTATCTTCGGTATTGACCTCGGATACACTGAGCCAACAGCTATTTCTATATTGACGATAGACAAATCCGGGAATCTTAGATTTCATGCAAGAATTAAGTTAGAAAAGGTTTCGTATCCTATTCAGGAGAAGATCATAGATAGATTGGACACCATTTTCAATCCTATTTATATTGGCATTGATAAGGGTTCTGCTGGTATCAGTGTGGTTCAGACACTTCAGGAAGACGTAAGATACACCGAGAAAAACTACAGGGAAAGACTTATTCCCGTAGATTTCTCTTCTTGGACAACTCTTGGTATAGACCAAGACGGCGTTGAAATTAAACAAAAAACTAAACCGTTAGCCACTTCCGTACTACAGGATTATTCCAATCAGCATAGAGTTATCTACTCTACAACTGACTTGGAAATGATCGTAGAGTTGGAAAGAATGACGTATACAAAAACGCTAACGGGAGATATTATCTATAGAACATTAGCCCCTAAAGGCGGGAAGGGTGGAGAAGACCACTTTACTTCTGCTCTACTTTGTGCGTCTATGGCTTACTACCTTAAGAATGACTTCTCTATTAGTAGAGCAGACTTACGCAAAAAGTTAGTCGGTTTCTCGTGGTTAGGTTTCTAATATAGGATGTGAATATGAATGAAATAAATGTTTCTGATGTAAAGCAAGAACCAGTAAGCCCAGAGAAGTTAATGAAGGCTAGTGCCAGTATTACAACTATTGGCCCTGCTTCTGCTAACAACCCCTGGTCTCCATCTGATATTGACAAGATGGATAAAGAACAGTCTAAAGACCCGCTGAAGGAGTTTAGAAAAACTCTGGAAGCCTGTAGATTTTTCTACAGAAAAGACCCCCTAGCATCAACTGTTATAAACAAGATGGTGGATATTGGTATTACTGAACTCGTGTTCAGTAAGAACGGTATTTCGGAATCTGAATTGAAAATCTTTAGAAGTATCGAACCTAAGTTGAGAGAGTTTGCTGAAAGCATGGCCCTAGAGTTTTTACTTTCTGGTCTTGTTGTTCCGGAGATTAAGTTTTCTCCCGTTAGCAGAGATGATTTGAAATCAATTGGAATCAAAAGATTTGAAACCCTTTCTCTCCCGGTTTCTATGTGGATTAGAAACCCATCTTCTATCATTGTGAACCAGACAATCCTTTCTGATAAGCCTTCTGTTTATATTGAGATACCAGAAGATCTGATTTACTTTGTACATCATGAAGGTAAGTATAAAGATGGAACTGAGGACAAGAAGTTGTATGCTGAACTAAACGCATATTACCCTTCTTTTGTTCAAGCAATTAATAAGAATGAGAAAGCCCTGTTGATTGATAATTCAAATGTGATAAGAAGAAGATCAACAACAGATTCTGCCTATCCAATTCCGTATCTAAGTCCTGCCATAGAAGCACTTCAACACAAGAGAAATCTAAGAAGAATGGACTACTCTATTGCTGCCAGAGTTATTGGAGCTATACAGTTAGTTAAACTAGGCTCAGATGAGTTCCCTCTTACTGAGGCAGACGCTCCTTCTATGGAAGCTTTGAAAGAGCAAATGATGTGGAGAAATTCACAGGGAAGAGACGTAGAGAGAATCTTCCAGCTATATGGAAACCACACTCTTGATATTAGTTGGGTCACTCCTCCGGTAGACGCTCTACTTGACGAAGCTAAGTATAAGGATATCAATCAAGATATTATCTTTGCTATGGGGTTCCCTAGAATTCTTATCACTGGCGAAACAGAAAAAAGTAGCACCTCTGATCCACAGTTTGCTTCTATCTCTCCCGTAAAGACAATTGAGAACTTTAGAGGAAAGATTGTAAGCGTTTTACAGTATGTTGTAAATGAGGTTGCTAAACAGAATAGCTTCAAGGGTATTCCTACTGTCTCATTCAAACCACTACAGATTGTTGAATTCCAGACATTCGTTGGAGCTTTGACAACACTATATGAAAGTGGAAACCTATCAAGAAGAAGCTTTACAGAAACATTTGGTTTCTCTTGGGATGATGAGATGGAAGATAAGATGGACGAGCAGAAGATTCTTGATGATTCTGGTTTACCAGAGTTTGCTCCTCAAGCGTATTCTCCGCAACCTGGAACGGGTGGAACTGGTCAACCAGCTCAAAAAGCACCCCAAACAAAGGAAAAACCTAAAAAAGATACACAAACTTAACATTGGTGTAGAGGTTACTTTATAATTAGTATAGAGTGTCCACGCGACACTTAAAGAGGTTTCATGACAGAACAGTTTAAAACTTTTGAATCAACGAAATTTGAAATAGTAGACAGTGCAGATGATTTTGCATCAGACGAAGAGAGAGAGGCTTTTGCATCGGTCACATCTAATCCCACAGCTACGTGGGTTAAGTTTATTTTGACTGATGATATTCCCAACGAAAATAGACAAAGAGTTCCGGAAGACGAATTTAGCAATCTTATTAAGAGCGGTCAATTTATGCCAATAAAGATGGCCGAGGCTAAGATTAACGACGGGCATCCAGAATCCTTTCCTCTAGGTGTAATCACACACCTCAAGCAATTCAAAAATCAGATTATCGGATTAGCTGCTCTTTGGCAAAGAGAAAGACCAGAAGATGTAGCCCTGGTTAAAGAGAAATTTGCCAACAAAGAGCCGTTAGAATTGTCTTGGGAAATACTTCACACTGGCTCTACTTTTACAGACGACGGGGTAGAAGAGCTAAGGGGAACTGTTCTAAGAGCAGTAACCTTTGTTGGACAGCCTGCTTATGCAGGTAGAACCCCGGTTTTAGCAGTTGCGGCTACACAAGCTGACTCTACAGTGGAGGACACTAAGTTGGAAGAATTACAGAAACTACAAGAAGAGAAAGAAGGTCTTGTACAAGCATTGGCCCAGAAAGAGGAAGAACTTAAGTCGATTAATGAGGAGTTATCTTCATTGAGAGAGTATAAGGACGTGATCGAGAAGGCTAAAGAAGAGCTTGTAAAGATTGACGAGATCAAGACAAAGTTTGCCGAGGCAGGAATTAGTAAGACAGAAGAGTATTTTGTTACTAATAAAGACATGCTTCTAGGATTAACTCCTGGAGCCTTTGACTTTATGGTACAGGAACTAGTTGCCTTTGCTTCTGCTAGACAGGCTGAATCATCACTAAAAACAGATAATGGCGTTCCTAATCTAAATGCTTTGCCAGGGGCAGAAGGCGAACCTTCTCTAAAAGACCTAGCAGACTTCTTAAGAAAAAACGCTAAGAAATAATAGGAGACTTATAATGGAAATCAACACCTATGAAGAGATTACTGGTGTAGTAACTACTGCAGATGTAAAAGAAGGTCTGTTCGGTGTTTTAACTACACACAGCTTTTCAAATAACTTCGGATCAATGACAGATTTGCCTGGGTTCAAGGTTCCTGCTACAGCAGAAGAGGCCAACAACGCTAGACAACTAATCGCTTTCCCAGTGGATAATAGACCTTATCCTGCCTTCCTACCAATTCCTTCTTACGTGTTCTCACTAAGAAACGGATTTGGTTCAGCAGGTAACGCTCCATTCTCTGCTACGGTTTATCTAACAAATCCTGGTAATCAGATTGGAAATACCATTCCTTCCGGAACAGCTTCACTAGCCTTCGGAAAGGGTTCTTACACACTAGAATCAGGAAACTTTATTTACAATGCAGCTTTGAGAAATCCTGGTGCGTTAGTGCAAGTTGCTAACACAGCTGAAGATACTACAAACGCTGGAAAACTAAAATATCTAGCAACATATTCAACTAGAAAAGTAGGTACTGTACGCTATTTCGATGCTACTACCGCTGCTCTAACAGTTGACATTGATTAATTTTAATCGGAGGTCTTAATAAAAATGGACGAAATTAAATTCAAGGAAGCTGTCGCTGGTTTGATGAAGGACAAAAACCAGAGAGAAGCATTGGCTCAGCTGATTATCGAGTATGTACAGCCTAATCATGTAACTACCGAATTCATGAGCCTACTATTGAACAGCAGAAGCCTAAGCTTAGGCGACGCTCTAGTAAAGAAAGTAAGACGTGGCATCAACGTTAGAACCTGGGTTCCTGGTTCAATGAGCCTAAAGTCTGAAATCACAGTAACTGATAGAATCAACTACACTCTAGATTCCGCTATCGTTTCCGTACAGGCAAACGAGTGGGAACTAGAATCGGGCGAGATTGGTTCAGTTGCTGACATTAGAAGAGAAGCTTCTGCCAAATTGATGGACTACTATCAGAACAAGCTGTTTACAGTTTTATCAACTGTATGGTCAGCTACTAATACCCCATCAAATTACACCGACTGTGGTGGAAATCTAACTCAGTCAGCCCTAGAGGACATGATTAACAGAATTAATCAGACTACTCCTGGTGCAAAGGCTATCGTTGGACTAAGATCAGCTTTGACCCCACTAACCAAGTTCGCACCCTTCTGGTCAGACGGCGTTACAACTGGTGTCGTAGACCCAGTATTAAACGAGATCGTTCAGACTGGTTGGCTAGGTAAGTACATGGGCGTTCCTGTAATTGCACTAAATCAGATGTACGACAACCCTGAAGATTACAATGCTCTATTGCCCGCTGACAAGGTTTTGATTGTTGGTCAGAACGTTGGTGAATTTATTACTTACGGCCCAGAGAGATCAAAGGAATGGACTGACAACAGACCTACTCCTCCTTACTGGAACCTAGATATCGTACAGCAGTTCGGTCTAATCATCGACAACGCCGAGGGTATCGGAGTACTAAAAGTTAGCTAATATCAATTAGCTTTTACGATGTTTTCCCAAGGGAAGGAGGAGTTTTCTTCCTTCCCTAATTTTTTACAGTGAAAGGAAAGGTATATGGACAACAGTTTGGATGCTAGAACAATTTCTGCTATGCAGGAGAATAGACCTACAGCGAAATTTAGAAAAACAATTCCGGCAAAGGTATGTGTAAAGGTGTTGAATTCTTTTTCGGGACTTCCTGAAGAAATGATTTTAGTTGGAGATGAGCATGGAGAAAGTGCTTCTGTATCCCTATTCTCAGTTAGAGAAAGCGTGTTCTTCAATAGAAGCAACAAAAAGCTTTTAGATGACGGCAAACTAATTTCTGTTCCAGTAGAAGTAGAAGAAGTTCAAGAAGAAGTTTCCATTGAGCAGTATACAGACGAACAGCTTACGCAGGTTGTAAACAAGAAGTTTGCTGATCTAGAGAAAGTAGTGTCTGGAATTACTTCTGAAGCTGTGATGTTCAGAATGATTAAGATTGCTATGGAAAGAGAAAAGGGGCCAAAGACTATTGAACTATTAAATAGAAAATTGTCTCTATTGCAAGGTGCTAGAGTAGACTAATAACTGCTCAAGGAGATTTATGGCTGTAGCTGATCTAACCCTATCAACAGGCTCTAACTATACAGTTAACTTTACTGTAAGAGATGTTAATAATATTATTGTAGACTTGACCGACTATACTGCTACTATGTATGTAGTAGAGACTCCGGGTTCATTTTCATCTACAGTTTTTTCAACAAGTAATGGAAAACTGGTGAATGGCGGATCAACTGGAGTATTAACGCTTTCGTTACTTCCTGCTGACATTGCTTTAATCACTGGTACTTTCTATAAACTAGAGATTGTAGATTCTTTAGGAAATGAATCAGAAGCAAGCACTGGAAGTATATTTATCCTTGATGAAACAAAGGTTGGAGTAGAGTATCTAATTCCATATCTAAGACTGAGAGTTGGAGATACAAACCCTACGGCTTACCGCTATGTGGATGGGTGGCTTAAAAACTCACTTATTCTGGCTTTGAAATCATTACAGAGATGGTGGAAGGATAAGTATCTGGTGACTGATTCCGGTGTTGTAACAAGAAGTTCTTACTATTTGTACTATTCCCCGGAGGACTTAGACCGTGTGATCGAGAGAGCAGATGAGTATATCATCATTCTAAAAGCAGCTATTCTTGTCTTATCGGGTGTCTTAGAGGAAAATTCTTGGAACTTAGGTTCATGGAAAGATGCCGAAATATCCTATAGCAATATAGAGAGTGGTAAAACAAAGACAGGCTTACTACAGAGAATGGAAGCGGAATTAGAAAAGTATCTACTTCCCCCAACTAAGAGATTAGCAGGAGCGACTAAACAATCCCTACCTGGTTATCTTGGAAACAGTTGGGAAAGAGGAACTGATTATTAGTGAAAGGAGTTTGATTTGAAAAAGGCAAGGTTATTTATTTGGGGCGACGCTGTTGCACCAACTGGGTTTGCTAGAGTACTACACTCGATTATAAAGCACTTCCCAAAAAATGCTTATGACATTACTTGGTTGGGTGTTAATTATCGTGGTGATCCTCACGAGTATGATCTAAAGATTTATCCGGCAAGCTTTAATAAGAATGACCCTCTTGGTTATTCTAGACTTCCTGAAGTACTTAGACTTGCTAACCCTGACGTTATTCTCTTGCTAGGCGATATCTGGCAATTAGATAACCACATTGATGCAATTAAAAAAGAATATGATAGTGGACACATCCCACCAACCTTTTGTTATTTTCCGGTGGATGCAGAGGATCATGCTGCCGAGTGGTACAAAAATATGCATCTCGTTTATCCGATTACCTACACAGAGTTTGGTAGAAAAGTCGCACTTAAAGCAAGACCGGATGTAACTTTCTTTACTATTCCTCACGGAGTAGACACAGATAAGTTCTATAAGATTGAAGATAGAGAAGCTGTTTTGAAGGGGGCTTTCCCTAAAGATACAGAGAGTTTTAGAGACAACTTCATAGTACTAAATGCTAATAGAAACCAGCCAAGAAAGAGACTGGATGTTACTATGAGAGGCTTTGCAATGTTCGCAAAGGATAAACCTGAGAACGTAAGACTCTATATGCACTCAGGTATTGTTGACAGCTCTATTGACATTCCTGATTTAGCAAGAAGATACGGAATAGATAAGAGACTAATAATCTCCTCAACAACTCCAGGAATTCAACAAGTATCTGACAAGAAACTAAACTTCATCTATAACGCATGTAATGTTGGAATCAACACTTCTCTTGGGGAAGGTTGGGGACTATGCTTGCACGAAGACACCCCGATTTGGACACTGGACGGTATAAAGAAGATCAAAGATGTTTCTGTTGGCGACTATACCATTACACATTTAGGAAGACCTAGAAAAATTATTGGAAAGTTTGACAACGGGGAAAAGGATTTGGTAAAGGTATCTACTGAAAATGGAAGAGTTCTATACTCTACAAAGGAGCATGAGGTATTAACTTTACAAGGCTTCAAGAAAGTTGGCGATCTTTCTAAGGACGACTTCATTGCACACTCTTTACCAAAATTGTCTCTTGTCGATTATCAGTTAGATTTGGCAGATAACTTGGACTATTTCTGTGATGACATTTATGTATGGGAAAAGAACGCCCTCCCTGTAATTACCAATAAGAGAAAGAGATTCCTAAGCCTAAACAATGATATTCCAATGCTGATCGGATCGTATCTATCCAGAGGAAAGATTGTTCGTGGTAAGTGTACTATTACAATGAGAACCGACGAAGATGCTAGAAAACTTCAAGGAGAGCTAATGGCCCTCAATGTAGAGTCTAGCCTAGAGTACTTTACAAAATATAAGAAAGCACAGGTTGTAATTACGGATAAGGTTATTATTGAAATGCTTTCGAGATACTTTGGAACAACCATGAGACGGAAGAAAGTTCCTACAGCAATGTTTGGTTATGATCTATCCGAGGTTGTAAAATACTACATCAGAAATAGATACACCATCTCCCCGTTTAATGTAGATAGAAAGAAAATTCGCTTTAGAGCTTTCACACAAAGTCTTGCTTCATTCTTGGCACACCAGCTTTATGCGAAGGGGATTACTATTGGAATACGCTATCTAGAAAATGCTCACGGGCCTTTCTTTGAGTTCAACGTATTCTCAAGATTTAGACATGATATTCTTCCTTCCAGATTTGAGTATGAGGGTGCTTCAAGAGTTTATGCACAAGAAGACGGAAGATACTTTATAAAGGTCGCCTCAGTAGAAATTGATCCTAATCTTTCAAGAGGGCATGTTTATGACCTAGAGGTGGAAGAAGATCACTCGTATACAGCTAACGGACTGATAGTACACAACTGTAGTGTTGAACATGCTGCAACTGGGGCAATTCAGTTAGTACCTGACAGTTCTGCATGTAGAGAACTATTTCATGGCTGTGGAATTCTAATGAACGCTGACACAGACTATGTTCAGGATAAAATAAATACAACCGGAAAACTAGTAAGAGATGCCGATGTTGCCTCCGCTTTACAGTATGTTTATGACCATCCAGAGGAATCAGAAAAGATTGCCGAAAGAGCACGAAAGAAGTTTACATCTGAAGAGTTTGGCTGGAAGAGCATTTCTGAGGCATGGCACTTAGTTTTTCAGGAGGCTATAAATGGCAATAACATGGCCCGAAAACACGCGGGAGATAATAAATCAAATTCGTAATGCAATAGGTAGGGAGGTAAGTTTTGTTAGCTATGATGAAACTGAGTGCCCTACCTGCGGCATCAATCCTTATAACAATGAGGCGTTAAATGCTTTCTGTCCTACATGTAGTGGAGAAGGATATATTAAGACCGAGAACACAGTACTAATTACTGGGCACGTTACTTGGAACCCATCTGAAACAATGCAGTGGGTTGCAGGGGGACAGTACTATAACTACTCTTGTAGAGTACAGATTGAGCACACAGAAGCTAACATCACAGTGGTTGACAACACTCACCACCTACTTGTAGACGGAAAGCCAATGAGGATAGAAAACAAAACATTTAGAGGAGTACAGGATTTAAATAGAATTCTTCTAGATTTACAAGAAGTTTAGGAAAGGAGATGCTATGGGAAAGGTTATTCAAGGTTTAGACATTTTAGATGTTGTAACTTTTGTGGGGAAGAAGAACAGAAAATTTCAGGCCATTTTACTTCACGATATTGAAGAGTGCTTAGGACGAGATGACCCTAGATACCTTGAAATTAGAAGTTTAATTCTAGATAGTTATAATAACTATACTAGATCGGTTCTAAGAGTAATTTTTGGAAATGATTTTGACATATAAATCTGGAGTTTAAATGGCTCGACAACAAAGCAACGCTAACGCTGGTAAATCAAACGCTGCTATCACTGCTGAACAGAAGGCAAAGCAGCGTTTGATTAAGAAACTAAAAGATGAAATTTTAGCTGATTTTGATAAAATAATAATGCAGTTAATTTCCTCTGAGCCACAAGCGCTGCTCAACATTGGATGGAGAGGGGAGGCTGCACCAAAGGTTAGAGATGTTATTGATAAACTGTATAAGTATATCGACATTCAATTGGAAGAAGCATATAAGTTTGAATACACAATATCTGGTGTTATTGAAGAAGTAAGTCAATTAGCTTCTGGTACTCAGATTACAGAGAACATCCTCTCTCATTTTTATAGCGTAGCTAACGAAGAGTTAGACAAGGCTATCAAAAAGAACAAGGAGTTTAATCATCCAAAGCTTTTAAATCCCTTAAAGAAAGCCTTTAATAATCCTGAATTGTATGCAGTAAACATAGCCCCTGGGAAACATCAGGCATCCGTTGTTCTAAATAAAGATTTAATATTGGGGACGGTAGATGATCTTGGTGCTGCTATTACTGCTGCAAGAGAGCAGCTAAATTATGGTGACGTTCAAGAGGGCGAGAAAGCAACGAGAAGTTGGTATATGAACCTGTATGCTGTTGCAAGAGATGGAAGAACGTACTATAAAGTGGATTTTGATAAAGTTCATCGAGTAAAAAGAGCAACGGATGAGAGAAACTTTAAAAGAGAAGCCAAGAGCAAGGCTCTATACTGGAGAATTCTGAAAGCAAGATTAGATTTTCTAGGCCAACGCCCCGCCTATTGGGTGCTACTTAATGATGGTGACGCTAATGTAAAATTGACAAGTGATAAGAGTGGAAAGGGAAGCCCTACTGTTACTGCAACACATTTTGTAGATATTATAGAAAGAAAACTTAATAAGTATTTATCAGAACGTGTTTCAGGCGCTGTTGGAAAAGAGAACCTGAAAGAAGCGACAGATAGAATAGAAGTAAATAGAAAAAGAATAGAAGTACTAGAGGGAATGGCTGTTGGGGTAGATAACATATCTAGAAACCTTGTTAAGCTATTTGGATATACTCCAGTAGAGGATTTAACACCACTATTCAAAAAGTGGGCCGATCCTTCTAAGTTCCTGACAGCTACAAAGAAAACTGCTGCAAGCGCACCAGGAGTACCGGGGCCAACCCCTGCAGAGAAACAAACAGTTAAAACGGAAGGGGCTAGACAAGCTAAGCAGCAGGAAGTAATTAAAGCATTAGACGGAATCATTAAGACAGCAATCATTTCTAAAAAGGATCACCTAAAATTCCTTGAGATGGAGGACAATTCTGCTACTGAAGCAATGATGAGCAGACTTCGTATTTTGATTGTAAAGCTTGCTTCTGGAGAGGATGTACCCAACAGACTATACGTGGGAACCCGTTCTAATGTAAAATTAAAATTGAGAACAAAGATAGTTAAAGACGAAATTCTAGAACTACTGAATGTCTCAGGAATAAAACTAGAGGCTGCGAAAGACCTAGATCAAATAGGAAAAGCTCTCAAAGAACTGCTAGACAGATTCAATGAGAGAACGAGAAAAGAAAATCTTGCTTTAGGGAGAGTTTCAAAAAATGTACTTAGGAAGTAAACAGGATTTATCAGTACTACGATGGACTACAGAACTATTTGCTGACACTTCCTTTGTCAAGGTTGTAGAAGAGTTTACTAAGGAAGGTTTTGTTATCCCGTGTATTGCAGTTGAGAACGATGTTTTAGAGGCCGATAATTACGAGTTAGGGAATAGAAAGTTTCAGGCAATTAGAAGTTGGTATTTAGATATATATGCCACTTCCAGAAGTCAAAGAGACGAGTTCTCATATAGAATATTAGAGGCTCTAGAAAATAAAATAAATGTATATGATTTCGACGAGGGCTTTGTTACGCCTACTAAAATAGGTATACTAGACCCCGACGACGTTCAAATAAGAGTTATAAAAGTTCTTCCGGAACTTACAGAAGACATGTATTACAGAGCTGTTGTTTCCTTTACAACAGTCTACGAAGATATTTAGGAGGATTTTTAAATGGCAAAAAGACTAGCTATACCTTCTAAAGAGCTACAATTACACATTGTTGGCCCTAGAGATTGGTTTAAAGCTTCAAGAGTTCAGAGACTAACCCTAAATACTGATATCCCTAGCACTACCGTTGATGAAATCGGTAATTCCGCCCACGTAGGAGATGTAAAAGATACTCCTAACATCACTCTAACATTCAGTGCTATGGATGTAGGTATTAAGGTTTTTGCGGCACTAACTGGGGTTGACCCAGACAGCTATCCAGCTGGTGGTGTTGATGCTGTAAATCTAAACGAAATTGACGCTATTTTGTTTGTAAAAGACCCTGACATTAATGACTATGTGAAGTCAGCACACGCTAAGAAATTACAGATCAGTGACTATACTTTCAGCTATTCAGTTGACGGTGAAGCTACAGAAGACTATACAGCTTCTGGTTCTGAGAAGAGATGGTTTAGCAATGACATCGCAGTAGAAGTTAAGACAGGGACATTCACTACTTTGGCTGCAACACCTGTTGCACTAAAGAACGGTAATAAGCTTCTATCCCTAAAGGTAGATACAGCCTCTTCTGCAGAGAAGTGCAGTTATCTAACAGAAGTTCCTTCTGCCCCTGCAGCTAACGAGTACTCTGTATCTGGTACAACAATCACATACGGATCAGGCTCTGCTCCAAGTGCAAGAATGATTGCCGTTTATCAGATCGCTACCGCTTCTCCAACATGGGCTGATGTTGCTGATTCTTCATTACCAGCTGGTATTAGAGGAAAAGACATCAAGCTAGAATTGGCTGCCAATAATGTTACTAGAGTTCAATCTATTACTATTAACGGTACACTAAACGTACAGCCAGTTAGAGAAATGGGTTCAAGATTTATTACTGGTTATCAAAGACAAATTCCAGAGGTTACTGGTACAATCACTGTAAACGACACAGACCTAGAGTTAATGAGTTTATTGCAGTACGGTGTACTAAGTTCCGGAACAGAGTATGCTCCTGGTGAGGGATGCGTAACTGGCGGAATTGCACTAAGTATTAAATTACTAGACCCTTGCGATGACACAGACCCATTCACTGTTCTAAAGACAGTGTATCTTGATGACATCACTGTAACTGGAGACTCATACTCTTCAACAGTAAACCAGAACACTCAAGCTACATTCAACTTCAAGTCAAGAACAGGACACTGCGCTATTTATAGTGGTGCAATGTAATTCTTATAACTTAATATAAGATTCCATAAGGTAAAGGTTTAAGCAAAAGGGGAACTCAGTGTCTAATGACAGTGAGTTCCCTTTTAATTTTGATGAAAGGAAAGGGTATAATGAATAATATAACTCCTGAGAAATATGACGTTGACATCTCAAAGCTGTTCAACTGGAGCAATTTCTTTGATATCGTTGGGTTAAAAGGTGAGGATTTAGGTAGGGCTTACATACGAGTTATTGGAGACGCGGATACTAATAGAGCGGTTGTTGTTTCTAGAAGAAAGTCCGCTGAATTTAGAAAGAAGCTAAAAGATTTAGAGTCTGATGAGAGAATAGCATACATTCCAGAGATTGACGAGATTGAAGTAGGAAAACTTGAGCAGTTCCTTATCTACATTGCAACTAAGACTTTGTATCTAAGTGCAATAAAGGAACTGAATTTTCCGTTTCCAAAAGAACCAGATTCTGATGCTCCACTTGAAAAGATGGAGAAGTATCAGGAAGAGGTAGATTCATATCAGCAGCGCTTTACTAAAGCAGTTGAAGATAGTATCTCATCTCAACTGGAAAGAGAAACAAACAGAATTAAAGCACTATCTCCTGAAGAGAAGTACAAGCAGTATGTTGATATAACAATATCAGAGTTGTGTGAAGGACTTATGTCCAATACTTACACAGAGTACTGCGCTTATGCTGGAAGCTATCAAGACCCTGACTTTGACGTGAAGTACTTCAAAACATTTGAAGAATTCGTGAACCTGCCCTATAAAGTCAAAGAGCAGTTCTTGTCTCAGTACAAGGCTCTTGAGATGGATTTATTCGACCTAAAAAAATAGCCAGGAGTAGTGCGATAGTTAGCTTGTGGTCTATAACTAAAGTACTACAAATCCCGCTAGATGAGAAGATTAGACACATACAAGATATTCCACACACCATATCATACGTTATCAGAAAGAACATTCAAGTTGATAGCCTGTCTGAATTACCTTCGAGTAAGAGACCCCCTGACAAGATGATTTGGGATGGAAAACCGGAAGACCTAGAAGAATGGGTCGCTAATATTTATAGCACTAAGAAACAAAATACTGTTGACTTTGTAATTAGTGACGAGGACATAGGATAATGCCAATTTTTAATCCAGAAGATGATTTCAGAAGTAATACAGAGCAGCGAGCTAAGATAGACAAGCTTGAGATGGATTTGAAGAACGCTAATTTAACTATCGAAGAGTTAAGAGTAGCCACCACAGAATTACAGCGTCTACTTAGAGTCGATGAGACATCGGGCCTTCCTAACAGAAGAGCGCTTACAGAAGATCTTAAAACTCGTCCTGCAAAAGGCAAAAGTAGACAGATAGCTTTTGGAGATTTGGCTGGATTTAAGACGCTGAACGATGCTTATGGTCATAAGGCTGGGGATGCTGCCTTAGCCGCTATTGGTAAGATTCTCAAGAGTGTAGCGGGAGCAAAAGCGTATCGTGTTGGCGGAGACGAGTTTGCTATGACTGTTGAGGGAACCCCAGAAGATGCAAAGAAAATAGTAGATCAAGTAACAGCTGCTATTAATGAGATGCTTGTAAAAGTTAAGCCATCGCAATCTTTGCTTGGAAAAAAGCAAGAGTTGTATGGATTAAGCTCAAGGTTCGGGGTTGGAAAAAACATCAGAACAGCAGAAACTGCCATGAATGTTGTAAAAAGTCTTGAAAAAACAACAGCAATTCCTGGATTAGATTCTAGATATTCAACGCTTGTTAGAGATAAGAAAGACCCTAATGACACTCAGTTAGTAGGTATGTTCCTAAATGCGGCAAGAAGAAATAATGTAGATGAAAGTACAGTAATGCCATACATTGACAAGATTCTTGACAGAGCACCAGGAGTTACTGCAGCTGCTCCTCCTGGATTGCCTCCTACTCCGCCTAAGCCCCCTGCGTCAGCGGTTCCTGAACCAGAAGACCCTGGTAAAAGAAGAAGAAAACCAAAAGCTAAGGCTACTGACAGTGCTGCTAACTTCATACTAGGTATTGAAGAAGAGGCAAAAGAAGTTGGTGCACAAGCTGCGTCAAGTGCTGCCCAAGAGGGTGCAAAGGAAACAGTAGAGCAGCTTAAAAAAGAAACTCGTTATAGAAAGGGTGGTAAGTTTGTAAAGCCAGGGACAGAGGGCGCTACCAAAGAAGAGTATACCTACAGAAGAGGGGCTGGTGGAAGATGGACTGCAGGCGCTGCTGGCGGGTCTGGATGGGACGCTGGAGCACAGCCTCCTCCTGGAGCTACCTCAGAAGAAGGCGAGCCTCTCGGCGGAAGCGGTGGTAAGAAGAGAAAGTTTGGTATGCCTTATACGGAAAGAGCAGCCCTTAGAATTAACTACGAAGGGATGTTTGCTGATGCTGAAAAGAAACTGGGAGTTCGCTCTCTAGCCGATGAGAATATAAAAGCAACCGTACTAGTAACCAACGAACTTGGAAACGGGCTTAGAAAACTTGTAGCTGTTGTTGAAACTACGACTGGAGCACTAAGTAGAGAGGTTGTCTATCAGGATATACCAAGCGGCGCTGTTGGCGGAAAAGCTGACATTGGTGCAGTAAGAAAGGAAAGATTCCAGGTAGAGCGGGAAGAGAGAACAAGAAACGCTAATCTTGCTAAACTAGCTGATGTTTCTAAGAACTATGGTAATGTCTATGAACATGTGAAGGGGAAGTATCCTGCACTGATGGGTACAGAAGACCTTAGCGTAAAAATGGTTGAGAAGAACAATGTTAGACGCTTCCAGTTTAGAGGAACAGATGATCAGGGAACTGGATTACAGGCAGACGTTCTAACTAATCTAAGTGGTAAGATACTTCCACAGGTTACACAGAGAACAGCGAGTTTCACGGAATCTATCGGAAGAAACATCGGTGAATTCTCCAAGTGGACTATAGCTGCAGGTCTTATCTATACGCCAATGCAGCAGCTAAACCAACTAGTAATGGATTCTATAAAGAACCAGACTTTACTAGCTAATGCTGTTATTACAATGGGTAAAGGACAAGAGTCTGTAAATACAGTATTCAACGCTGCCCTCGATGTTGCTAATAAGACAGGTGTTGCTGTAACCGGAGTTATCGAGGGTTACAACCTAGCCTATAGAGCTACCGGAGAAGTTGAAAACGAAACACAAAGAATGGTAGTAACAAATAAGTTACTAGCAGATTCTATTACGCTTGCTAAGTTAGCCCAGATGGATCAGACAACAGCTACGGATACGCTAGTAGCTGCGTTGAGACAGACTGGATTAGGATTAGATCAGGGTACAGTTCTACTAGACAAGTGGGTAAAGGTTTCTAAGACTGCTAATGTTGATGTAAATACTTTGGCATCTTCCTTCGCCATCGTAGGAGAAGCTGCTGATAATGCAGGTCTCTCAATTGATGAACTAAACGGATTGATTGCTACAGTAGCCGCATCTGGTATTACCAGTGCTAAAGAAACAGGTAATGCTGTTAGAGCTATGGTTACTGGTTTCCAGAGTGATAATGCTGCTAAAGAGTTGAATACATTCGGTATTGCAGTGACTACCGCAGAGGGCAAGGCCAGAACATTCAAGGATGTTATGGTTGACATTAGAGAGTCCTACGAAGCCGGAATGATTTCTGACGACCAGATGAATAAGATCGGTATGGCAATCGGTGGTGGTACAAGAAGAGCCGCCCAGGTTGTTACAGCAATTGTTAGTGGAGATACAGCAAGAGTTTCAGGTGTATCTGCTACAGCAAGTGGAGAAGCAGCCAAAGCCTTGCAGGTACAATTAAGCACAGTAGAATCTTCAATTACTACATTAGGAAACTCCTTCCAGAAACTAGCTCAAGTGCTAGGAACTGAGGGAGGAATTCTAGGTTTAACCACTGCCTCTACAAAAGCTCTAACAGTCTTTGTAGAAGGCTTATCCATGCTAGTAAGTATTCTAGATACAGCTGCTCCAGTAATGGCTGCACTAGGTGTTGGTAAATTAGCAGGAGTTTCCGAGTATGCTGGCGGAGCAATTGCTTCTCAAATAGCTAAGGGATTTGATAGAAAATCACAAAAGGCTATTGAAGCGGAATACCAGACTCTAATGGGTCAAGATAGTATTAAATCTCTAGACCCTGCATCAGCCGACTTTAGAGCTAGAAGAATAGCTGAAGACAAAGTAATGAGTGCTAACAGGGATAGAGCTAGTGGAATAGCCGGTAAGGTAACATCTTATGGTGCTGCTGGACTAACTGTTGCAGCTATGGCCCTTCCAGAGTTCATGTCAGGAAACACGGCGGGGGGTCTAGCCACAGCAGGTGCTTCTATTGCTGGTGGGTTTGTCAGTAATTTAATGGGTAAAGGCCCAACAATAGGAACCCTAATTGGTGGAACAGCTGCACAGCTAATCATTTCTGCAATTGAGTTTGTAAAGAACAAGGGTGTAACAGGAAATTCTGATTACCTTAACGGCCCCGCTACTACCAAGGATGAAGAAGAGCAGAAAGCTTCCTTTATGAAGCTGTTCTCCGAATTAAGTTCTGAGCAACAGACTGGGTACTTAGCAATCGCTGGTAAGCAGCAAGTAACCGATGCCGAAGAAATGAAAAGGATAGCTAATGCTGGTAGAGGATATGTATTCCAAGAGTATATAGCGAAGGGAGGCAAGACAAGCTACGCGGAGGAAGCTGCTAATATTAGTAGCGGAACCAACGTAATAGCAGGTACAGCAAGTGGCGCTGAAAGGTTAAGATCACGCTTCGGCCTAGATGCAGGGTATCAATCCGCAGACAAGGACTATTATAAGTATCTAATGGCTGGAACAGGGTCAGAACTATTTACAGGAGCGGGTTTACCATTCTCTGATCTAGAGTCATCCGTACAAAACGAGAAACTGATCCAAGAACTAATTGATACTAATAGAGCCACACTAAAAGAAAGACTACTTCCTACTTCCCCTTCAAAGGTAAGCACGAGAGAGTTTATGACCAAGACTGGTGAGTTAGAGGGCTACCAAGCTAAACTAACATCACTAACAGCCGCTCTTTCAATAGGTGGGTATGGTCAGGCGGGTACGGAAGTAACTGACGCGGAATCAGCTATGACACTGTTCTCTGAGATGTTGCTTGATGGTTCTGCAGAAGTTATGACAGAACTTACACAACTAGCAACTGAAATCGGTGACATTTACTCTAAGCTTGCAGAAGCGGAAAAACAAGGGCCAAATGCTACTATTCTATACCAGGGCGATGAGAAGACTCAAGATGAAATGAGAAAGCTTCTTGCACAAAGATCAGAAACATATGGTACGGGAATACAGCAAGAGAGCTATTCAATCGCTTTACAGCGACCAGTAAAAGACATTGTAGCATACATGGATTTAACAGCAGAGCAGTTCAACCTAGCTCTATCTTATGCTATAGAAATGAGAAAGACCGAGCTAGATCAAATGACTGAGTTGGAAAGAGAAACAGAACAGTACAAGGATTCAACCATTAAATTTTATGCTAAACTATCTGGAGATATGCTTCAAAGCGTTGAAGGTATCTCTCCACAGATGGTACAGGAAGCTGTACAGAGAAAACTAGATAGTGGTGAAATAAAGCTGGTAGCTAGAGAGGCTGGTTTCTCATCAATGAAGGATATTACATCTTCACAGATACAGCAAGCATTGGCTATGTATCCGGAAAGACTACAGCAAGTACAGTCTATGGCTACAGCTTATGGAGCGACCTTTAAGGAGAATCCACAGCAGGAAGTTGTAATGACAGCCGACGGTATGCAGTTCCTAGATGTAAACATGTCTATCTTCCAAACACTGTTAGAGCAGATCACTGAGAATACAAAGAAAACAGTTGATGGTATCTTCAACCTCCCAGACGGGGCTGTAGCATGGGTTCCATCTAATGCAGTTCTACTACAACCATCTGGTACTGGAGGAGGCGCTACGGGGCTTCCTGAAGGCGCTACAGGGCAGCCTACAGCAACTGGAGATGGCTCAAGACCGGATAACTATATTCCTGGCGAAGAGATTGGTAATTATCAAATAAGACAGTTGATAGCACAGTCTGTGCAGTCAGCTAATGTAAGACCAGATGATTACATACCAGGAGAGGAGTTAGGAGTAAGACAGCCTACTACAGTAACGGCGCTTCCAGACAGACTTAACAGAGAGAACTTAGACGTTGATGCTCTAAGACAACAGGGAATAGACGAAGTTATCAACCAGAGAATTGGAGATATGGCTGTGCAGGAACAGATTATAGGCGGTGGTGTTGACATGTATGGTATGCTTGGTGGAATTGGAGAGAGCATAACAAAGGGGTTACTAGAATTATTTAGTAGACCCGCAGCAAGTACAAGATACGGAGATCAAGCGGATGCTTCTCACGACAGATTACTGGACAGAAGGGAATCAGCAGCACTTGATAGCATACACGAGAGACGAGACATGCCATCTAGAATGGGGCCATCTCCTACAGAATCTTATAGAAGAGGGTCTAGTGAAATGACTATGGCTCCGGGTTCTCTAGAAGAAGCAATGAGACGCTACGGTCAACCAGCAATTCAACCA
>Ga0066604_10000252_pt1 | contig 37134 bp, 57 predicted proteins | sample Higcelwee11metaG_FD_59501 | JGI IMG/M metagenome (GOLD analysis project Ga0066604, IMG submission 59501) | Freshwater pond sediment microbial communities from the University of Edinburgh, under environmental carbon perturbations - High... | ecosystem: Environmental > Aquatic > Freshwater > Pond... | reverse complement strand
GGAGTTCGGCACGGGGATCGCGTACAACGAAGGCCACGGGGCTTTGATTAACATGCTGGAACTTGTCTGCCTGACCGGGCGCGTCGAAGCCGGTGAAGATCCATACATCTCAACAAGCTATTCTGTCGACGGCATGACGTGGAGCCATGACCGGCCGATCAAGGTCGGGATGCTCGGCGACCGTACCCGCCGGCTTTCGTGGTGGCACCAGGGGCACTTGTCAAACTGGCGCATCCAGCGGTTCACTGGCGACAGCCGGGCCTTGATTTCGGTGGCGCGGCTTGAAATGGGGATAGAGCCCCTTACGGTATGAGCGAACAACTATCGTTCTCCCGCCCACAGCTTCAGGAAGCGTTCAAGGATTTCAGGAGCATCAAGGAATTCGAGAAGCTCGTCGCCCTGCTCAATACCGTGCTGCTCGGGAACAGCCGCGACCTTGACTTGCTTCAATACAACGCGACGACGCAGCAATGGGAATACGGCGTCAATCCGTGGGTAGACATCGACTTTCCGATAATCGTCAGGACGGTTGCCGCCGGTATCCCATCGCTTGCGGTCATCAATGGCAATATATCCATGCCACAATGGGCCGTGAATGATTACAACGTATGCGAATCACAGGAGATGATTCATAGCTGGAAGGAAGGCTCGGAAGTATTCTGGCATTTGCACCTGACGACAAACGGACTTGACGTTGCGAATAAATACGTGCGCTTCGAGCTTGAATACGGATATGCCGATGTCAATGGCGTATGGACGTGGCCAGCAGTATTCACCACGCCGGACATCTTGATACCGGCCAATACTCCGAGCAAGACGATGATGATTGTGAACTTGACGAGCTTCACGCCTGCAATCAAGATAGGAAGTCACGTGGTCGCACGCTTGAAAAGAGTGGCGGCCGTCGGAGCGGCACCGACCAATAATCCGTGGATACCGATGTTGCAATTGCATGTTCAACTTGACACTTTGGGGAGCAGGAACATTGGAAGCAAATAGCGTCACAACCAAATGCGAGACAGGCGTAAACCCTAATCACCTGCCTATCTACCGCATCGAACAATATCTGCTTACGCTCCCGCAGGTTGAAATGCCGGTGGACCATCAGTTCGCGCATGGTATCTATGCCCGTAGCATCACCATCCCGGCGGGCGTCATGCTGACCGGGGCGGTTCATAAAGATGAATGCTTCTTCATTGTCCGCACCGGGCGGATATTGATTACAACCGATGACGAACCGATAGAAGCAAAAGCCGGATTCATGGCGGCAAGCAAGGCGGGATCGAAGCGGCTCGGGCTGGCGCTCGAAGATACGACCGTGACGACGTTCCACGCGAACCCGGACGAGTTGCGCGAGCCTGATGATTTATGGGATCATATCACTGTTCCCCCGCCTGATGATATACTCGACATATTGGCGAAGAACGAACTGGAGGCAACCGCATGAGCGCATTGATAGCAGGTGCCATAGTAGGCGGGGCGACTATTGTATCATCCGTCATAAACGCATATTCAGCAGACAAGGCCGCCGATACTCAGGCCGAGGCGGCGCAGGGTGGCATAGACGAAACCCGCCGACAGTTCGACGCCATGCAGGCGCTTCTCAATCCATACGTTCAGGCTGGCAATCAATCGCTCACGGCGCAGCAGGACCTCGCGGGATTGAACGGTGCCGATGCGCAGAGGGCCGCCATCGAGGGGATAAGCGCAAGCCCGGAAATGCTGGCGATGACACAGCAGGGCGAGAACGCCATACTCCAGCAGGGCTCGGCGACCGGAGGACTCCGCGGCGGAAATACGCAAAGCGCACTTGCACAGTTCAGGCCGCAGATGCTTTCAAACCTTATCAATCAGCAGTATGGACGGCTCGGGGGGATTACCCAAATGGGGCAGGCTTCGGCGGCTGGCGTAGGCGCGGCAGGGATACAGAGCGGGGCGCAGGTTGCCGACCTTCTCGGGCAGCAGGGCGCAGCGGTGGCAGGCGGACAGCTTGCACTAGGACAGGCGGCGGCGGCTCCGTTCAACACAGCGGCACAATACGCCGGCTTGTACGGCCTGAACAAACTGGGGGTATTCTGATGCCAGCTCCGATAAACTACACCGCCGGATTCATCAATCCGTCCGACTCGATACAGCAGATGCTCCAGATGGGCGGCCAGCTCGCACAGCTCGGGCAGTTCCGCGATCAGCGTCTCGCGTCTCAGCAGGCTACGGAAGATGCGCGAATCGCGGCAGAGCAGAAGTCGGCGCGGGACGCTGAAATCAAAGGACTGTACGAACAGGCCATAGCGATCCCGACGTGGGAGAATTACAACAGACTGGCGATGCTCGATCCGGCGAACAGCGAAAGAATAATCAAGACGTGGGGAATGGTCGACACCGAACAGCAACAGACCGCGCTCAATGAGTCCATGCGGATATTCGCAGGTCTTACTTCCGGCGATCCCAAGGCCGGGCTTAATCTGCTGGAAGAGCGCAGGAATGCGGCCTTGAACGCGAAGGACGAGGACAGCGCCAAAAAGTATCAGTCGATGATCGAAATGTTCAACGCCGGCGACAAAGGGCCGGGGATGGTCGCGGTTACGTTCGGGACTACCATATCGGGCATGCCCGGTGGCAAGGATGCAATGGACGCATACGCGAAATATCGGGAGACAACGAGAGCGGACGCGAAGGCGGAGATCGATGCAATAGGCAACGATCTTGCCAGCCTGAAAGCTCACGGCGGGCTTACTCCTGAAAAGATAGTCTCCATTGAAATACAGCTCAACAATACGGTTAATACTCGCATGGCTTCAATGCTGGCGGCGCAGACGGCATTTAATAATATTAAATCAGGCGCGGACATGGGAAATGGTGTAGGAGACTTGGCAATAGTTAACGCATTCATGCGCCAGTTAAGTCCTGGTATCGTTACAGAGCAGGATTATCAGGCGGCATCAAAATCCGGAGGTTTACTAGACCAGCTCAAAGTATTGAAAGAAAAGCCAACTACAGGAGATATTCTTACACCTGGCCAACGCATCGAATTTGCTACACTTTCAAAAAGCTTCATGGAAAATGCGAAAAAACAAGCCGAAGATCAGCTCAAAGGCGTGAGATCGATAGTTAAAAACTACGGGCTTAATCCTGACAACGTATTCGGTACAATGGCGCAGGATAAACCGAAAGCAGGGGAGGCAGCTACATCCGCGCCAATCGACGACGTAGCGGCGCTCAAAGCGTATATAGTCTCAAGGTTCCCCGGCGAGGCGGTTAAGATCAATAGCCTTGACCTTGCCGGTCTCCAGCGTGAATATCCGAAAAGCGTAGCATCGTATCAGCCGGAGTCAGGCGGTACAGCATCGGTCCCAGAGCCGATAGTGGGAGGTGACTTTTGAGCGGGACATATACCTACAAGGCCAAGGACGGGACGCTCATAACCGGCATCCCCGAAGACGTGCCGAAAAACGATCCGCGTTTGTATGAGCAGTACAAGCAGATGAAAGCGGCCGGCCAGACGACCGGAACGTTTAGCGCACAGCCTAGCGGAGAAGAGGCCATGCTATCGGCGGCAGCGCGACAGGCCCCGAGCGCGGCGGTAGAAGCTCCGAAACCCACGCCTTTACAGATAGCCGGGCAGGCGATAGCCGAGCTTCCACAGAATGCCGGAGTCGCCGCGCGTGGATTCGTCAAAGGCGCAATGTCGCTTCCGACCATGGTATGGGACCCATTGACCGCGCTAGTAAACAAAATACTACCTGAAGAATATCAGCAGTTACCGCCGAGCCAAGGCATCGAGGCTATGTTCGCAAAGTTGGGCGTAAAGGATCCGCAGACGAAGGCGCAGGAAGTTCTAGAGTCGCTGACCATGGGGCTTGGATCAAGCGCGGCGGGGCTGGGAACTGGCGCGGCGTTGAGTGCACCAGTGAAACTTGGCGCGACGTTCGGGCCTTCAACGGCGCTCGCGGCAACCGCTGACCCTTCCAAGATAGCCGCCATAGGTCGAACCCTTGCCTTTAATCCCGCCTCCGACCTTGCAGGATCGGCCGCTTCAATGGGGGCCTCGAAAGTAGCCGAGCAGCAGGGGGCGAGTCCTCTTGCACAGGCGGCCATCGGACTCGGGGCCGGTATCGGAGCCTCCCGCCTCGCTTCACCAGCAACCGCTATAAAAACAGCCGCGACTCAATCAGAGGATGATATCGGAAACGTCATCCGCAAAGCCGCATCGGGTGACAAGGTTGCCAAGAAAACAGTCGCCGAACTTGCAGCAATAAATCCGCAGGCACGCGAGGCAGCACGCAGGCTTGAAATAGAACTTCCCGCCGATGTATTCTCGGACAACGAGCAGGTACGGTCTGCCGCAGGGCTTGGCCGTAGCATCGTAGGAGGCACGGAAGAAGCCGCGTGGCGCGGAACGGTAAAGAATTCCGTCGAGCGTGCGGACCAAGTGCTTGACGAGTTTGGGGCGACCTTCATCGAAGGTGCACCGGCTCCTGCGGTTGCGTCTGCCCGCGTCAAGGATTCGCTCATGGCGGCCAAGAAAGAATTGAAAGACGCCGCAACGGTGATATACGACGAGATCGACGCGGCCGTCCCGAAATCCACGCCGGCGACGTTTGACAGCACGAAGGCTTTACTTGCCGATATAGCTACTGAAGTCGGGGCAGATGGAATGTCCCCGCAAGAAAAGAAGCTCCTCGACATGGTGGCCGATCCTACTACGACATATGGCCGGCTACAGCGCGAAAAGAATCTTATCGGGCAGGCGATAGCCAAGAAAGACTCGCCGTATGGCAACATGGAAGCCGGAGCGCTCAAGCGCCTGTACGGATCGCTTGCCGAGGATCAGCTTGACACTGTGGGGAACATTGGAAGCCCTGAACTCAAGGAACAACTTATTTCCGCCAATCTCATGTACGGCAAAGAGCGAGAGATAGGCAAGAAAATAGTCGATCTATTCGGCAAGGACTTTTCCGGTTCAATAGCGGACAAGATGCGGATGGCTATAACGTCTTCGGCCAAGGGCGGAACGGGAGAGTTTACCCGCCTCATGGACTCGGTGCCGGACGACCTGAAAAAAGAAGTCACAGCGACGGCTCTTGCTTCAATCGCGCGTTCCGGGGCAGGGGCAACCAAGGGACAATTCGGGTTCTCCGAGTTCGCCAAGATGTACCAAGGGCTACGGGCGAACAAGGAAGTATACAAGCAAGTCGTCAAGAATCTCGGCCCTGAATCGGACGCCGTACTCCGTGACTTGTACGAAGTATCGAAACGATTGACCGACGCAAGGGCCGCAGTGCTATCAACAGGTAAAGCGAATCAGGCGCTATTGCAAGGCTTGACGGCGCAGAACCTCGTTGAGAAGGCGCTCAGTAGTGTAATAGGCCGAGGGGCGGTCGCGGCCGGAGGAGCCGCAATCGGTAGCGGTCTTGGCGGTGGAGTGTTCGGAGCGTCGACTGGCGCTGGAATATCAAGCGCGATTGTAGAATCTCTGACACGCGGAGAAAAGGCAAAACTGGAAGCCGTCGGGAAACTGTTCAGGAGCAGCGAGTTCCAGGACTTGATCGTCAACGCCGGAAAAACCGACACAATAACCCCGGCGCAGGCAAAGGCGCTTGCACGATCCGGCGCGTTCCAGTCGTTCGCCAAGACGGTGAAATTGCCTATGGCAACCGATCAGCTTGATACATGGATACTATCAGCGGTAACGGCAAAGGCGGCCGAAGCAGTCGGGGATCAGGTTCAGGCTAAACGCCAAATGAAAGAACTGGAAAGGTAGGAACACATGGCAACACTGGTAAACACGCCCTTCCCGGTATTCACCGATACCGACGGCTTGCCGCTGGAAAACGGCTACATCGACTTAGGTATAGCCGGACTCAACCCGCTGTCCAATCCGCGTCAGGCGTATTGGGACGAAGCGTTGACGATGCCCGCTACGAACATCCGCACGACCCGCGGCTACCCTTCTCGCAACGGTGCGGCGGGATTCTTGTACGCGGCTCCTGGAGATTTCTCGATCCTGGTACGGGACAAGAATGGCATTGTGATTCTGTCGAACCTGAACGTCATCGACGTATTGACGGCAGTACAGAATGGATTGCTGCTCAAGGCGGACATAGCCAGCCCGACCCTTACCGGAGTCCCTACCGCCCCGACCGCAGCGCTGTCGACCGTTACCGGCCAGCTTGCCACAACCGAATTCGTCATCCAGAATAGTCACGTACTCGGCGAGCTGGTATTGACCGAGACATTGAAAGCACCGAGCGCGTCATTCCCGGCCGTACCTCGAAACGTCAACCAAGATATACTCGCCGCGCATTGGCCGAGCCTTGTCACGGAACTTCGCAACCAGCCCGCGAGTGTCCTTGGCGTAACCGACCACAACGTAACGGTAGCCGGAGCGGTGATAACCTTCGGAGTCGGCGATACCGCGCTCATATCGCTTATCATCAATGATGCCATTGTTTCAAACTACATACTCGGCGGCGAGATTGCAAACTTCCTCAACGGGGCTACCTATGCCGACGCTACGCAACAGCGGACGATAACGATAGCCAACGTTGATTACGTCATCACCGGAGCCGATGCAGTAGCGCGTACGTTGACCGTCTCCGTCAACCCTCCAGCAGGCGCACAGGTGGCGACGTGTTACACCTACCGAGTGGCAGGGGCCGCTACGACAGCTAGACTTTTACGCATTGCTGGATTTGTAGGAGTAGCCGCAGGGGACGCAGGCGGGGAGGTTGTTGGCGGGTTTAGGAAAATGGATCGAGGGCAAGCTCACCGGCACGACTGGCTAGAAGGGCCATCAGCTAACAACGTAGGGCATAATCGCGTTGGTTCCGGGGGAAGAGCTGGAGCCACCGATTCACTGCCGGCAAATGTTGGCAACCCTATCACCGACGGCACCAACGGCACCCCCCGCACCGGCAAAACCACGGACCCCCGCACCGCAGGCCAGTACGCCTATACCTGGGGCGCAGTCTACATACCGTAAGGAGTAAGCCATGTTTGTATGCTTGCACAATGAGACCGAGATAGCACACGCCAACGAATTGACCGACGACGAAATGGCCCGCGACTGGCCGCTGTACGAACTCGAAGCGGCCAACCGTGGCGGCGCGTGGGTTGCGTACAATGGGGAAGTGCCGTATACTTTCCCTGTACCCGAGGAGGTCACAGATGAACCGTAAATCGATAATCATGATCCTGCTGGCCGTCGTTCTAGCCTCGTGCTCGCAGGTTCCCATGGACGTGCCGAACGTCCGCCTGTACAACTCCGCATGGGAAATAGTTCAGGAAGGAACCGTGGCAAGGTCGAAGGCCGTCACCACGATCCAGAGTTATGCCGACTATGCGGAGGAATACAACCTTGCGCATACCGATGACCAGCTTTTTGTCATCGAGGGCGAGGAGATCGTGCCTATCGAGGAAGCTCCTCCGGCCGATGCTTACATTGCCGCGCCTGATACCCATGACATCATCAAGGAATATCTCGACTGGCCTCGATCCGACATAGCGGACCGGCGCGAAATATGGCGTATTCAGGCTATAGCCGACGGTGGAGTCCTGTACGTTGACCGCGTGCCTCCTCCTCCGGTAGTCATCATCGATGACCGGCCAGCATACGAGGAGTACGCCCTGTATCTTGTCTACGTCTTCGACGGATCGATCAAGTACGAGGAACATCCGGCAACTGAAGAGGAATACTTGTCCCGCAAGGCCATCTACGAATTGCAGGTGATGGCCGACGGTGGAACGACGTACCTCGTGGCGGGAATGCTCTACCCGTAGTCATCCCGATAGAATAAAGAAAACGGCCCGCCTTGCAATAGGTAGGGCCGTTTCTATTGGCTCGCTATATCGATAACAATCGATAGCAATCTATGGTATACGGCTAATCCGTAAAAGTAGACGCCGGGCGTTCCGAGCGCTTCCTGTCGGCCCTTTCCCGGTATCCACGGTCCGCCGCTATCTGGTGCCGAATCGCCTGCAAAACGTAGCTTCGCTTGTCCATTCCGGGCTTCATGGCGATCTCTTCGACCATGGCCGAGTCAAGTTCGGGCGGTAGTTTAATCTCCATTGGTGATATCTTGCGGCGCTTCGATCTTCTCTATGTCAAGATCGCGCGCCATGCCGCGAGCTATCATGTCGGCCATCTTCCCGGTAGCATGAATAGTCTGTTTCCCATCATTTCCTATCGATAGCGTGATATTGCCCATACCTTTACGTCCGGTTACTTTCATTCGTGTTATGCCCATATTCACCCCTTCGGCTCTTGAAGAACGGCCAGCCTGACATTGACGCGGTAATTTGGCCATGCGCTACTAGTATCGCGAGTCCATGCGAAGACGTCGGCCAGCGTCGCTTGATCATCGAATACCGCCGTCTCCGTCCACATCTCGCCGACTGATTCATTTCCAGCCGAGCGGTCTACCATCGCGCAGATTTTCATTTTTTCCCCTCCAATAGCTCCGGGTTCTCGTGGATGTTGCCGATTACTTCCATGTCATAATATTTGTATCCATACCAATAATCATCTGGATAAAATCCATGACAACGCGGGGAAAACTCACCATCTTTATATATTACGGTCGATATTGTGTCCACAATATCCTCGGGTATTTCATCTGGATCACTGATTTTATACCCTATTTTATATTTAACTATATCCCCCTCGTAAATCTCCTTGCCGTTCTTGTCGAGGAGGCCGGTGAATTGTTCGAGAACTACTTTTTCAAGCCACCGGCCCCACGAGCCGCAATCTTGATCGTTTTTTAGATTGATAAGAGACACCCTTCCAGTATGTCTATAGTATGCTTTATCAATTTCACTATCAGGTTTTTCAAGTCTTATTACTTCTCCATAAATATTCAAAACAGCATCCCAAGCCCTGAACTTTATTTCACGCATAAATACTCCTTGAACTCCCGTATCGCCTCGACGAGCCTTGCGCCGGGGATTGGATTGTATTTGTACGATCCGTCCGCCTTGAGGTACAGCGTTGCGCACTTGTCGGGGTTGACGAAATTGTCTGTAACCCTCCCCGACTTGTCAACCATCCTAGCCATGGAGTAGGCAGCGAGCTGGACAGCGTGGGTCTTAGACTTGGCCCCTGTTTTTAGGTCGATCAATACGCGCTTGCCGTCGATCAATGCCCGAAGGTCGAACGTGCCAGCGTAGGCTATACCGTGGAGCCGGTGGTAGATCATGCACTCGGTATCGATAGCCCACGGGTGATAGTCGTCTACCCACTGCGCGAAGGCATTGACATAGGGAAGATCGCGCAACGGGCGGCCATGCTTGTCCTCACGGTGGCCCACCGCGTACCGCTCGCAGAGCTTATGAGCCGCGCTGCCCTTGTCCCTTGACTCGGCGGTAAACCATCGGTCGTCAATAACCCCGGCCGCCTTGAGCACTTGAGTCACGGACGGAATAGGTGTACCGTCGTCCTCGCTGTATTCGTGGAGGTCGGGGTTGAAGGTCATTTCTTTATAGTCCTTTTGTGTTTCAAATCTGAAACCTTAATACCCATATCACCATCCATAATAGAATGTAGGCAATCATTATGGGCAAATAAAACTTCGATATTGTCATTGCCTTCGTCCATTACCATTTGAGCAACTGGCCTTTTCTTCCCTAGATTCTTGCCGCATATAACACACGGCTCCATATCGCTATATGATAGTGTATCAATTATCATTAAACTCTCCTCGTCTGAATCGGCGTATTCTGGACTTTAACGCCTGGGAGTGACTCGGTGCCCTTGGACATCCGCGCCCACTGGCCGAGATAGGATTCGTTCGCCTGAATTGCGTTCAGCGGAGCGGTACCAGCGGCAACGGCCTTGACCAGCTCGGACAGGCACGTTACTTCCGCGCTCCATACGTCACGGTATGACACGCCGTCGGATTTCTCCGGCATGGCGACCTCGACCTTCGGAGTCACGACGGGAGCGTCAAGGACGGCTTCCGCTGCCGCCGATAAGCCCTCTGCCTGCAATGATTCGGCGGCGCGTATCTGCGCCTCTTCAGCCTCGCGCCGTGCCGCTTCCTCCGCGATCCTCCGCACCTCGTCCGCTTTCGCCTTCTCGGCACGCATCCACGTGGCGGCCTTCGATCCCGTTACCTTGATAACGTAGTCGAACGGGTCGTCGATCTTCTTGCCCTGCGCGATGGTGGCCTGACGCTGGCGCTTGCTCGCCTCGTCGATGGGATCGAACCACGTATGAAACGCCTTGCGCCCTTCATACGCCTGTTTATTGATCGCGTTGGCCAGGTCGTAGCTTCCCTGATCGACGACTTCCAGAGCGTCCACTTTGCTCCGTAGCGACAGCGCCACTACTTCCGCTTCCTTGTCGAAATTGTCCATAAATCCCCCTTGAATCAAGATAAAGCTATTATAATACCATATGGCAATAAGTCAAGCCCGAATCGCTCCGGGCCTGATTGTTACTTGCGGTCAACCGCCGCCTGAACCTTGGCCAGCAGCGCCCCGAGGATGACTGAATCTTCCGGGTGGCTCTTGAGCGCCTTGTCGATCTCGGTCCTGATGGCCTCCGGCGTCTCGTCGAATTCGCTGTAGTCGATCAGCGCCAGCTTGATGTCGGCGAGCTTCCCGGCCTTCTTCCCGGCGGGCTTCTCGGCTGGAACCGGAGCAGTCTCGGCGGGCGGGGCCAGGATATCTTCAGGGTCGCGGGTGTCCGGTGGGATCTCTTCACCTTCGATGCTGTCCACGTAGTTCGCCTCGATCTCCGCCGGGCCCTTGGAGTAGTCGCGGGCTACAGCCTGATCGAACTTTACTGCCATCTGCATCGTCGTGGACAGGATGCCCCAGCGGGACAGGGTATTCTTGAGTACCGTCTTGGCGGCCATCGCGGGAAGGTTCGTCTTCCATAGGCCGTATTCATTTCCGAAGCTCTTGGAGTACCGCTTGCCGTGGGCCAGGATGCGATCCATCGACCAATAGGCTACCTTCTCGTACCCGTTCACGAGGTTGAAGTAGCACACATACCCGACGGCCAGCGATATGTCGGTCTGCTCTCGTATCCCTCCGACGACGGGCCGGATGTCCACCTCGCCGGTTATCGGATTCTCGCCATGGTACTCGTCGGCGAATACCGGCCCGACATTAATAGCCTTGTACTGGCCGGTGCGAAGCGCTAACTGCACGAAGCCCTTCGTCATGATCTGGAACTGCGCCTCCATCTGGCCCTTGTTGCGGTACGGCACGAGCGCCGAGAATCCAAGGCTCCCGTCAATAGGCAGATCAAGCGTAGCCGCCACCATTGCCGACGCGATTACCGACTGCGGGGTGCAATCCTTGAGCGCCGGGTTCGTCCTGGTGGCGTTCAGGATCGACGCAAGGAACGCCGCCGACCGCTCGCCCATGACCTCCGTAAACCGCTGTTTGACGTAATCGCTATTGACGATTGCGATTAGGCCGTTCTCGTTTCCCATATTGTCCTCCTGTATAGATTGTAATGCAATGCCCGACATATTGCAAGCGGGCATTGCAACAATGTCAACTGAAATCAAACAAGGTCGGGGCCGAGACTTCCATGTCCGCCGCCTTCAGATATACAAGACCGTCATGCCACGATTCAGGATTAAGCTCTGTTCCTATCCCGCGACGGCCCATCTTCACGGCCATGTACGGCACGGTTGAAAGCCCTGCGAATGGATCGAATACCAGCTCGCCCTTGTTTGAAAACCTCTCAATGATGCGCTCGACAATATCGAACTGTAGCGGGCAGATATGCATTGTAAGCTCTTTCCGCGCCTGATCGCCGTTCAGCGTCCGCATCCGGTTCACGTCGTCCCATATCCACTGGCTTTCCGATCCGGGAGCGACAACCATGAACGAAGCCGGGAGCTTTCCATCCTCTTCGAGGTCATCCGCGAGCTTGACGTGATCGCGGTAGTTGTACGGATTCTCGCGTGAAAATTGGCGATACTTGGCTTGAAGCTCGGATACTTCCGTAGCCCGTAGTTCTTCCAGCATCAAGAGCCTGTCGCCCGATGACTTCCAATGCGAATGGGCGTCAATCTGCCAATGGGCGCGGGTATAGTCCATCTTGTCGTGGACAACCGGATCATCGGCGTAGGCGCGCGACAGGTCGCTCGGGAGCTTGCGGAACAGGAGGATGTACTCCGGGCAGCCGACGCCCATCTTGGTCCCATCCTTGCACTGCTCTGTCCAGCCGAGCCGGTACGTCTGATTATTCTCTCGAACCACGTCCGTGTCGATGGTAATGCGGCCCATGAACATAAAGCCGTGGCGCTCGAAGTGGTCCGCGGTCGCGTCGCTGAATCGGTCAACGGTCGGCATTCCCGTACCCGTGGCGTTGCCGAACAGGATCCTGTCCTTGACGTGAACGGCGCAGACGCGGCCCGGCTTCAGGATGCGCAAGAGGTGCGGGGTTAAGTAGTCCATCTGCTCGAAAAACTTACGGTTATCCTCGTTGTGCCCGAAATCGTTGTACGTCGGCGTGTACTCGTAATGGTTGGAGAATGGAATAGAGGTATGGATAAGGTCGATGGAATTGTCCGCCCATCCTGGAACCTCAAGGCAATTGTCATTCAGTATGGAAGTGTAATACTGGCCCTTTACTTCCTCGCGGTTGAAGCTGATCGTCCGCGACAGCTTGTCTAGGACGTTTGTTGACGCAAGGCCATTCTCGCGGATAATCTTTGTCATCTCCCCGACGAGGTAGTTATGCTGCTCCCACTTCGCCTTTAGCGTTTCAAGGATAGCCTGCTCGCTCTCGGCGTAGATGATATGCACCTCGACCGGATAATCCTGCATAAACCGATAAATGCGGTGGATCGCCTGTATGAAATCATTGAACTTGTACCCGATGCCAAGGAATATGCACTTGTGGCAATGGTACTGCATGTTACCGCCCTGGGCGCTCATGTCCGGCTTAGTGGCCAGATACTTGACGGTGCCGTCCTTGAAGGCTTTGGTTATCTCGGTATTCTTCTCGTAATCCTGCGAGCCGTAGACCTCCGCAGCTTCCGGTACTGCCCTCTTGATAGCCCGGCGCTCGTCCTCCAGGTCGTGCCAGATGATGAAATGATCGGCCGGAGCGTCCTCAATGATAGCGAGCATCTTGTCGATGCGGGAACCGATGCTGTCGCGCTTCTCCTTCGATGCGTCGCGGAGCCCGAGCGCGGCGTCCCTGAACATCTTCACCTGCCCGTCGTCCTCAATTCCGGCCGTCGCGTGATCGACGTTGACCATGTGATAGATGACGTTCAGCGGGGGCAAGTCGTAGCCGGCATCGTCGTATCCAAGGTCGGAAGGCTTCGTTATGAACAGCGCCCATGTTGAAATCCAGAACCAGAATTCCTTCTCTTTGTGCGGATACAAGGTCAGGTTGTTGGCTTGCGTCGAATCGCGGTGGAAGAACCGGGTAAGTGCCTGCCCGGTGTCCATGATGCCAAGGAAGCCCGCATAGTGGATAAGCTCCTTGTACTTGTTAGGCGACGGGGTAGCTGTGGCAACGAACTTGTACCGGACCTGCTGGAACTTAGGCAAGAACTCCTGATACGTCTTTGATCCGTAAGAGCGGAGTACTGACGCCTCATCCAGTGTGACAGCCGTGAACCATGCCGGGTTGATATCGCCGTCGCGGACCCGCTCATAGTTCGTTATCACGATGCGGCACGGAGACGCCTCTGCCTCCGATTGCGTCCTGACGTATTCGATGGGAACGCCAAAGTCAATGCGGAGCTTGTCAAGGTCAAGGCCCTGCCGCGCCGCTTCCTTCTCAAACGATGGGCCCCGGAACATGGAATCATTGATAAACTCGGGGACCACGTTGAGCGGTGCGACGATGAGCGCCTTCCCTTCCGACCTTGACATCAGGAGGCGCAAGGCTTCAAGTTGCGTAAGGCTCTTGCCAAGTCCGAAGCTGGAAAAAAGCGCACGCTGTCCGCCCTTTGTCATCCATAGCACGCTGTCGCGCTCGTGCGGCTTGAGGATCGGGTTGACATCCTCCGGCTTGAACTCTATGCCGGTATCAGGCGCGATCTTGATTTTAGACTTCAAAAAGTCTATGTAATCGGGAAGCTGAATCTGTAGCATATAATCTCCTTGTAGCGTGATTGTATTACAATATCATAAAGCCGTCAATCGTAATCATACGGCTCGTCATACTTTGCCAAGTGAGTCAAGTGGTAGCATCCGCAATCGGGGCAGAGATAGACACGCTTCGGGATCATCTTCGACGAGTTGCTATGTTGCCGCCGCTTGGTGCCATTGATCCTCGCGTGGGCTTCGCGTTCCGACAGGCAGAGCTTGCCGTGACAGTATTCTTGCGGCCGCTCGGAAACGTCAGGCGGGTACAGGATCGCAGCGGTTTTCTTGCGGCTCTTGCTCATATGATTATTCCCCGTGCACATGTGATAATCTGGAACCGCGATCCTATGCGTTCAAGCATCATCTGGACCCGATCCACGTAGGCCCATCGTATACCGTGCTTGATCGTGTAACCGGCCCCGGCGTTGTAGGCGGTCAGAGCAAGCGGCCACGAATGGAACCGCTCGTAATGCGCCTGTAGTATCTGCGCCGCAACGCGCCCGGCCTGTATCGGGTCGCGTGGATCGTACTCCCCGTATAGCCTGACCCGCTCGGTCCTGAACCTTTCGTTAAGCTGGAACCGCCCGATGCTCGCCCCGTCGTCGCCTGTCGCGCTGTCTCGCTCTCCGCTCTCGGCCATGGCAAGCGCCCGGAACAGCTCGGCCGGTATGTCCGTGCCCAACACCGCCGCGTCGTAGATTGAAAACGACCGGGCTTGCTCGGCGTGAATAGGGATACAGGCGAGAAGCAACAACAGGGCAAGGGGCTTCATTTCCCGGGCCTCTTGCGGAGCGATTCGCGCCACGGGGGAAGCGGGCCGATGATGGCATCATCTGGTACGTCATCCCCGCCCGTCCCGTCCCACATATCATCATCGGCGCAAGAAACAAGCGTCATATCCTGAAACATGCGCGCCGCGCCTTCACCAGCATACCACCCCGGTCCTTGAAGTACGACTACTTTATATTTATCCGGTATGGTTGCCCAGTCAATATAATCGCCATGCCTGTATCTCGTCGCCGCGTGGCTTTCATCATCATACGGATCATCGTCGTTTATGTTCCGCTTGACGAAACCGGGCCACCACGCCTTGAGCCGTGTCCATGCGCTCGGGGCTTGCGGGTTGCGGCCAATGTACTTGCGACAGGCCGAGTAGATTACGTAGGCGGAGAAGATCGCCGCTACAGCAAGAATCAGGATGTTGACTATCATATTCGCTCCTTGCCATCATTATATACCATTGTAATGCAATGTCAAGCGATTATTAGCCATGATTTCAGGACGTTAACCGCCTCGTCGAAGCTATGCGCCACGGCGTATTCTGCCCCCGCCCGGATCGCGTCGGCCTCAAAATATAACTGGTTCACCGATTGCTTCCCATTGCGCCGCTTCATCTCAAGGAAGTAGGTGCGGCCATCCTTGACGATAACAAGGTCGGCAACGCCTGAACGTAGACCCATGCGGCGCAGCTTCATCATGCGGCCCATTCCGGCGCCTGATTGAGCCTTGCCCATGCCCTCGTTTGGAACGGCGAAGACCAAAAAGCCCCTTTGCGGGGCCACGAGCGAAAGATATTCGACGAGCTGTATCTGTATCGCCGCTTCGAGCGGATCGTCAAAGGCCACGGCGGGCACGGTCTGCCAACATCATGGCGAAGTTGGCAACGTCGGCGGCTTCGTCGATGATCGACTGGACATTGCCTTCCTTGAGCTCGGTATAAAGCTCTTCCTCTTCTTCGAGCATCCGCTGATAAAGGTAGATCATGGGAACCTCGTCCCAGTGCTTTTTATGGACGTTCGCCGCGAGCTTGCGCTTCATGTCCAGAGCAAAAACGTCAACGGCCAGGGCATCCGCCGCATGGTCGCGGGGATGCTCGGCCTGATCTTCGAGTCTGTCCTTGACCATCGTCGGCTACTTCTTCTTGGCCTTGAACGCCGCTATGTCGGCCTCGATGAGCCCGCGCACGTGCTCGCTCGGATTGATCCCACGCAAGCCGCACATGGCCACAAACCGGGCCTTCTGGTCGACGGTGGTCAGGACCACGATCCTCTCGACGAGCTTCTCTCCGCTATCGCTTTTCGTAACTGTTCCCATGGTATCCCCTTTCAAAAGTTCCCGCGCAGAGGGCCAACGACCATGCGCGGGTATGTTAGAAATCAGAGGCCATTACATTATCACAATCTTGATTACATTGCAAGCCCTAAATAGCATATTGCGCGACGGTACCATCGGGAGTATATTAGAGCGAGTACGATACTATTGGGGGTGCCTGCATGGATTCTGGATTGATAAGCATAGCGCTTGGAGTATTGATCGGGCTTATCGTGACAGGAATATACGGGCTTATGGCAACGGCGGTACGAAAGCGGGTTACAATCCGATCCCCTGAATCGCAGGCAATCGAGCAGATGGTTCCAGCCGTCAACGCGCTTATGGAGATGCAAGGCCCGCAGACGCAGGCGCTTATCGCCATCCTGGAAGCACAAAAAGGTATTTGCAATGGAAACGTAGACGCGGCACTAAAGACAACCCGAGACGCAAAAATACGATATGACGATTTCCTACTCGGTCGGGCAAGGATAGAGACATGATTTATACATCCCGCTTGGCCCACCTTGCGGAGACGACGCTACGTCCGGGCCAGATTATCCACCGCGGCGACATTATCGGCGTCATGGGGAACACCGGGAGCGGGTCCGGGGCGCATCTCCACCTTGACGTTGTTGAGGAAGAGCAGAAGGGCCGGTATACCCTTGACGACGTGGCGAACGGAAGCCCCCGGCCATCGGCAAAGCAGCTTGTACTTTTCATCGACAAGGAGCTATTCCGAGTCGATTGTTTCATAACCACGTTCTACGCCGATATCGAATACTTCAAAATCTATAACAAGATTCACTGCGCCTTTGACCTCGTGCCGGAGGATCGCCACCAGACGGCCGAGCACTTCCGAATATACTGGAATCGTTCCATGCCGGGGAAGGTCGTCAAGATCATGGAGAACGATCCGGGGTATGGGAACTGCGTTATGATCGCGTATGAAGCATAGGGGGAAACCATGGGAGTAGGCATAGACCTGAAGGGAATAGGGGAGATATTTTCCGGCGCGGGCAAGTTCGCTGGCGACATGCGCTCTGCGATCACCGGAGACATCAGCGCCGAGAAAAAGGCAGAACTTGAACTGAAGATGGTCGAGTTCGAGAATGCTGCCAGAAACGCACAGGCCGAGATAAACAAGGTCGAGGCGTCAAGCGCGAGCTTCTTCGTCGCGGGGTGGCGTCCCGCATTCGGTTGGCTCGGTGTGGTAGTAGTGGCGATGATTTATCTTGTCAACCCGATCCTCAAGGCATTCGGAATTCCGATAGTCGAGGCCGATATGTCAGACCTTTGGCCGGTTATCACGGGAATACTCGGGCTTTCGGGAATGCGATCATACGAAAAGAAAACAGGAACAGCTGGGAACCATTGAAAGGTATCAATTGAAAATCTACATCTCCGGCCCGATCACCGGGCGTAAAGACTTCAACCGGGAAGCGTTCGACAAGGCGGGAATAATCATCCAAGGGCTAGGCTTCGACCCGGTATCCCCATTCGACGTATCACCGTACCATCCCGGCAAGAAGTGGATTGACTATATGCTCGAAGATATCCCCGCTATGCTCAAATGCGAGGCCGTGGCGGCCCTTCCGGGGTGGATATGGTCACGCGGTGCACGGATCGAGATTGCGATAGCGTGGATGCTCAAGATTAAGATTATCAAGATCAAAGTCTGAACCATGCCCCCGCCGTGCATCATGCCAGTCATATCGACGCAGGGGCAGCCGGTTCGATCCCGGCAGGGGGAATATAAAAGCCCGGTCAACGCCGGGCCTTGTTTCAATCCTCAACCTTTTTGAAGTGCTCGCTTGACTTGTCCATATCGGGCAGGTCTCCTGATTTCTGGCACTGTCTAGCCCCGTCCTTGGCGAGCAGCTTGTACTGGCATCGCTGTGCATTGTCGCATCGGCCATGGCGGTAGTATATGCAGGTGCTCATGATTTCCCCTCCGCTTTTGCTATTGCCATCTCGATGAGGTCGTAAGCATCGCGCTCTACGCCAGTTTCATGCCCATCATGTCTGATAACTGCCAACGCCTCTTTCAGCGCCTCGTACATATCCGGCGCGGATAAAATTAGCGAACGATCAGCTCCATATGGGCCATATACTCCGCTGTCACACTCAATAATAGGTTGATGGTAACTTCCATCGTCTGGCCATGTGCCATAAATATCGCCAGTAGAATATCCGTAATCAGTCCACGGCCCTTTGGTATGCTCGCTCATATTTGCACCCTCCCCGCCATTTCCACGGCCCGCTTGAGGCTCCCCGCGTATTCAAGTGATATCATGGCTATCCTCCCAGTCGTCATCATGATCACAAACGTTTAAGCGTTTTATCATTCCAAAAAACTCACCTTTTGAAGCTATGGAATAAACTCCTGATTTTCTATTGACTAGAATTGTAATAGAATCATTTTTATCGGAACCAATAAGTTCTATATGAGTTAAGCTCATTTTGCACGCTCCTCTATCATGTAGTCGGACGTCATCCCATCAATCCCGCCACCTTCGCAGTTTCTGGCATATAGCATGGCGTCGGCAAAAATATAACGAGCCTGAGACCGCCATACCTTAAATCCAACTTTGCCCTTTTCGTCAAGAACCGCATCGATATCAGCATCAGAAGCATGCACCGCGAAATAATCGCGGAGTGATAATCCGCTTGTGGAATTAAAGTTGACTAAATCAACCGCAGTATGCCCGCTTATAAATGCCGGAAACGCAGGCCCTCCAGTTTTATCTATCATTTCATCCTCCCCGCGTATTCCAACGCCTTTGCCAGGCTCCCGGCAAAGTGCCATAGCCCGATGCTCTTGACGTACCAGTTGCCGGATCGTCGCATTATCGCGTTCATACTTGCCCTTCCTTTGCCTGATTGTCAACGACCTTGCGCGGCCGTCCGCCTTTTTTGCCATTCTCCGCGCTTGACTTTGCCTTGCGCTCGCTCTTGACCAATCCGCCTTTGCGGCCAAGGATCGCGGCCGCCTTTGATTCATCGTTCATGCTTCCATCCTTTCCTCTTGCTTCAGCATCACGAACGCCGTGGCCGCTTCATATGCCGCCTTCTTTGTATTGAAAAGCGGGAAGTTGCCAAAGCAATCGAGCAATACCCATTTCTTGCCGCATTTTGCCACGCACCAATCAATCCCGCGCATCCAAAAGTTAATCGCCTTGTCTACGTTCATGCTTTCCATCCTTTCAAAGCGGGGCCGAAGCCCCGCCGGTGTTCAGTATTTTACCGTGTTGGCCGCTAGAACCGCGAACTCGCCGGGTGCCGTTTCGTTCAGATTCGCCGGATTTACTCCCTTTACCTGATAGTAAAGCTGTCCGTCAATCTCGCGCTCGGCTATCACTACCATCGGCATCTTTCCGTTTACGTTCCTGATAATGTCCTGCATGTTGTATCTCCTATCTCTCATCGTGATAATAAGAGTATATACCTAAGCGCATAGCAATGCAAGGGGTAAAATCATTAAAATGCAATAAAAAGACGATTTTTCGATTATTTTTACGATTTATACTATACAGACTACTATACATGAATATATTGCAATATAATGCTTGACGCCATGACAATGAGGGTATAGAGTATGTGCATGGAGGACGATATGACAGAGAACTACCTGAACCCGCCGGACATCGATTACCCGTCTGAATCAGAGGACGAGGCTGAAATCCTGGCCCGTGCGGAGATGCGACGCGAGGACGAAGCCGAAGCCCGCCGCAAGGGGGAATGGTAATGGCATCCCCGAAGTTCACCATCGACGGCTACGAGGATCGCACTATCAAGGAGTCCCATTCGACCAGCAACCGGGCGATAGCGGAGATCATGGTCGACGACTTCCTGACGAGGTGGCCGCGGGTGGCCCTGAGCAAGCTGGCCCGCATCGAGCAGGGAGTGGCGGTCTATGAGATCATGAAGGAATACGAGCCATGAACTGGGGCGTTGCTAACGAGGTGCCGCAGGAGGTGATAGCGCCTACGGCAAGCATCCGGGAACGGGAAAAACGCAACGATCCTATCCCTTCCCGCCCCGCGTGGCTCTGCATAACCTCGCCCGAATATGCCGTCGCTCCATCGGTATCGAGAGGTTATTCCGACGACTTGACCGTCGAGGAGCTTGACGCCATCGAAGCGGAGCAGGCAGCGAGGGAGGCGGCCCGTGAAGCCAAGGCCGAGCGCCGAAGGCTTGAAGCGGACGCAGCGCGGAAGCTCAAAAAAGACATGGACGCGATGGAAAAGAGGCTCCGGGAGGAACGGGCAAAGGCGAACAAGGCGGCTGGATTCAAGCGTAAAAAGGCCATAGACCCTATCTATGTTCCGAAGGGTCGGGCGCATAAAAAGGATTGGGCATGAGCATCCGTCAAGCCCTCTTTGCCTACCTTGACGATCACCCCGCTGGCTTCATATCCGGGTGGGAACTGTTCCAGGACATGGCGAAGGCTACCGGGCGCAAGACATATCCAGCCACCTTGCTCGAATATGCGCGGATATACTCCGAGCTGTCCGGGGCCGAATTCCGATGTATCGACAACCAAACGTCAAGATACTATTATCATCCCGGCGCGAGCATTGCCGGGGCTATTGTGGATTGAAAGGGGATAATGTGGACTTAATAGACAAGATATTTTTCACGTCGGCACTAACCATGCTCGTCAGTCTTTTATTGGTGAAAATCATAGATGAAAATGGAGGTACTAACACTGTTGTTGGCTCAGTGTTTTTATTGTCAACGGGAACATTGATTGTGACTTTATTTATCAAGATCTGGGCATAGGGAAGGAATAACATGGCAACCAGAAAAGCGTATGACCTCGCGGTGGTAGTCGGCCACTATACCGACTCGACGGGAACGGAAAAGAGTCGGTACCAAAACATCGGGGTAGTACTTGTCAAGGACGACGGCGGGAAGTTCATCCTCCTGGATCGCTCGTTCAACCCGGCGGGGATACCGTTCGACGGGAGCAAGGGGAACACGAGCCTTGTCTCGATGTTCGAGCCGAAAGACGGGCAGCAGGACACGCCACGGGTGGGCAAGGAAGAGCCGCGCCGGCAGTCTCCCTATACCCCGGACGGATCGGCGAACAGGCCGGCGGCAAGCGCACTTGACTTTGAAGATGAGTCAATCCCGTTTTGAAACCATTCCCGCCGACCGATGCACAACCGGCGGCGGGCACATTTGGCGCGAGACGGACGAGGACTGGCGCGATGGCCGTCCAGTCCAGGTGCTACGGTGCGAGGCTTGTGGCGCGGAGTCGGTCGGATATCTTGAGGCGCGGCTAGGGTGGGAACATGGAGGAAAGAATGAAGCGTAAATGGTGGCAATGGGAAAAGATTGTCAAGATTGAAGTGCCATGCGATACGTGCGCGGCCAAGAAGTTCAGAGAAGAATTCAACGAGCAGTGTATGAAGGCTTGGCACGAGAAACACCCGGTATTCGTAGGTATAATTAACTTGCCGGATGGCACGACACAAGAAGTGTTTATCGCTTTGGGTAACAAAATATGATCTTGCACGACATAGCCGATATATGCTAGAATGTAACCGTCAAGGCGTGGTAAACCTTGACAGTCGTCCTATAGGGGATGATATTACAAGAGCGTTTAGTGCTGACCCTACGGTGCCTATACACCGGACATCGCCTTACCAGCGAGGGGAAAGCACTAAGCGCTTTTTTTATTAAGGCGGTTTAACCATGAACGAAGTAAAATCTGTAGCCGGGTATTTTTCGAACCTTATGACAATACGTCAGGTAGCTGAAGCGCTAGGCGTTACTCCTGAGGCTATCAAAAAACACGTTAGAGAGATGTACCCTGAAAATATAAAAAACGGGATAATGACATATCTCGACGAGGAACAGGTTACAGAGATAAAGCGCAGGATGGTACCTACAACCGAAGTTGTAGCCGCCGTTACCTCGCTAGACATCGAGCGCATGACCTTGCAAGTAATCCAGTACCACGCGAGCAAGGTCAAGGAGCTGGAGACGGCGCTAGCAATTGCAGGGCCTAAAGCAGAATCGCATGATGCCATGATGCGCTCAGAAAAGACTATGAGCATTACCCAGTGCGCGAAGCATTTCGGAGTGCATCCTAAGACCGAGGTATTCCCGTATCTGCGAGAGCGTGGCTATCTTACCTCGAAAGACTTGTCTTCGCAGGACGCGCTTGACGCCGACATTCTCGCCCTAGTCGAGACGCGCGACCGATACACCGACGCCATATACCCGCAAGCCGTCGTCCGCGTATGTCAGTTGGAGAAATGGCGCACGGTGGTTGTGCCGAACATCGAGAAGTGGAAGGACGAATAGCCATGGACGAAGATGATTATTTTAGCCTCGATCACCAATTCAAGCAATCAATAGTCCCATTACTTGAAGCGTCAAGAAACCTTGTCAACCATCTTTGCGATGGATGCAAGAACACGTTTTCTTGCGATTCTATAGACGTATGCAAGCGGACAATGGCGCTAAAAAAGGCTTTAGAGGATTTCATATGAAAACGCTTCATTGGTATGAATCAATTATCTGGCGCACATTCGGGTGGATGATGAGACGGCGCGGCTATATATACATGGACGGATTGACTGGAGACGACGGCAACGGAGTGTCGGCTATCGTATTTAGCACCGTCCAAATAGAGCGAGAATATACGGCGGGGGCCGAGAAGCCATGACGGGAAAAGAGGAAAAGATACGGGATCAAGCCGTACAGATATGGCAAGAGGCATATATGGACAAGGGTCTATTCTGGCCCCGCGACCGGGCTTTTAGGTATGCCGACAAGAAGTCCGGCAGGTATATTTTTAATCAAATGGGGAAGGCTTAGCTATGGCCGAACGCCGGATGTTTGCGAGGACAATAATCGACAGCGATGCTTTTCTTGACATGCCGCAATCGACACAACTTCTTTATTTTCAGCTATCAATGCGCGCCGATGATGACGGATTCATAAACAATCCAAAGTCTATAATGCGCAATGTCGGGTGCAAGGACGATGACCTAAAAGTGTTATCGGCCAAGAAGTTTATCATCCCATTCGAGTCAGGTGTCATCGTCATAAAGCATTGGCGTATACATAATTACATCGCAAAAGATCGGTACCATGAGACGAAATACAAGACGGAAAAAGCCGCATTATCCATTGATGAGAACGGATCGTATACAACATGTATACAACCCGTACACAAAGTGTTGACCGAGGCTAGGTTAGGTAAGGTTAGTTTAGGTGAGGAAAGGAAAGAAGACACGTGTACCTCTTACTCTCCTGATATCCCGCAAGATTCTCCCGAAGATGCGCACGCCCCAATTCCTGAACCTGAACCGGAAGAGGAACAGCAGGAACCAGGAGCATACCCAAAGGTGGTCTATGCCGCATGGGAGGCGCTAGGTGCTCACGTCTACCAGCCCGCCAGCCTCTGGGCATTCTCGCAAAAATGGAGCGTTCAGGTTCGACCGCACCTGAAAGGCATACACTCAAAAGACGTTCTACAGGCGCTTGAAAACTTGAAGGCGATATACGATGCACCTCCAGGGACGTACTACTGGACGCAAAAGATAGGCGTAGAAGCGTTCTTCTCAAAACACCTTGAGAAGTTTCTACCGGCCAATTTCAACCCCGATGATTTCAAAAAACGATTATCATTCATCGAACAGCAGGAAGCGGAGACGCGCGCGTCGTATCTCCAGGTATTCGGACACGAAATGGGAGAAGAAGCATGACAAGCGATGCGCTCGTATCAAAGCTCATGGACTACTACAAGAGCCAGTACTCGCCAGAGAGAACGGCCCAGCTAAAGCGGTTCTGCGAGAACATACCGGAGCCTGACCGGGAGAACGTCTACACCGCGATAACCGAGGAGCGCGGGGCGAACACGGCGATCACCGTAGCCGACATCAAAGAGGCGTGCGCAAGGATAGGCGCGTCGTATCGGCAGTCGGTATTCATCCGCGACGAAAAGGTGACGTGCGACTGTTGCGGAGAGACGTTCAAGTATTCGCCGTGCCCGACCGACGACCAGCAGCTCGACTTCGGAATACACGACCGTTGCCCCGCTTGCGGATTTCAGTACGCATGGACGACACATGCACAGGAAACAATGGCCGCTGGCATGAAGACCGAATGGTATGAGCGTTACCTGAACCAGTTCCGAAACAACGGATACGGCCGCGGGAAGGCGCACGGCTTGTGGTTCCAGCCGGACAAGGAGCGCAGGGCCGCATCCTCAGAACAGCGCCGGATACTGCAAGCCAAGATTGAAACGCTCAAGAAATCAGCCCTTGAATCTCCGCCCGTATCGGTGTAACATATAATCCATGTCAACACGGAAAGCGAAGACAGAGAAATCGGCACCGGCTAAACACGCAGGGGGAAGGCCGTCAAAGTATAAACCCGAGTATTGCATGGTCGCCGAAGCATACGCCCGACTTGGATGGACCGATGCCCAAATAGCCGAAAAGATGGGAATATCAGTAGCGACAATAACCAACTGGAAAAAAGACTACCCCGAGTTTCTAGCATCCCTAAAGGCAGGCAAGGAAGAGCCGGACGATACAGTTGAGCGATCCTTGTACGAGCGGGCGACCGGATACGTGAACAAGAACGCCGTGAAGATATTCATGCCGGCTAACGCAGAAGAGCCTGTCTATGCGCCGTATGAAGAACATGTCGCCCCTGACGTAACCGCGCAGATATTCTGGCTCAAGAACCGCCGGCCCGCGAAATGGCGCGACAAGCAGGAAGTCGAGCACAGCGGGAACGTCCATATCGTCGCAACTCCAGTAGACGAAAAGCTATGAAGTTCACCCCCCGGCAGGAAGAAGCGCAGCAGGTCGTGTCCGGTGACGCCACGCACTTCTTGGCCGTGGGGGGGTCGCGGAGCGGTAAAACTTTTCTACTCGTTCGTAACATGGTCATGCGTGCATTGAAGGCTCCTAACTCCCGTCATGCGATATTCCGCTTCCGGCTCAATCACCTTATCGCCTCGATCTACCTCGACACGTTCCCCAAAGTGATGCGGCTAGCGTTTCCAGATATTCAATACGTCCCGCACAATCAGGAGCGATATATCACGCTTCCCGGTAATTCTGAAATCTGGTTCGCCGGACTCGATGACAAGGAACGCACCGAGAAGATCCTGGGCATGGAATTCTCGACGTTATTTTTCAACGAGATCAGCCAGATACCGCACGCGTCCGTATCGCTGGCATGTACCCGTCTCGCTCAAAAAGCCGAACAGAAGATCGACGGACGCCCGCCGGTTCCGCTCCGGCTTCGCGCCTACTACGACGAGAACCCGCCGAATAAATCCCATTGGTCGTATCGAATGTTCATCGAGAAGGTGGACCCTGAGACTCGCATAACGCTCCGAAACCCTGACGACTATGCCGCGTTTTTCATGAATCCGCGCGACAATATCGAAAACCTGTCGAAAGAGTACATCGACCAGCTGGAGAACCTACCAGCCCGGATGCGCGTCAGATTCTTGGAAGGCCGGTTCGGAGACGCGACGCCCAACCAGCTATTCCCCGATGACTCAATCGAGAAGTGGCGCGTCATCGACGGAGTTACGCCGGACTATGTGCGCATCGTGGTAGCCGTAGACCCGAGCGGTTCAGGTGACGTTGACAACGCGGACAATGACGAAATAGGGATTTCCGTGGTGGCGCTTGGCACGGATGGCAACGCCTATGTCCTCGAAGACCTGACCGTCAAGGCAGGCCCGGCGACGTGGGGACGTATTGCAACAACGGCATTTGATCGGCATAATGCAGATTGCATCGTGGGGGAGACGAACTTCGGAGGCGCGATGGTTCAGCAGACTATCCAAGTGGCGCGGCCGCGGACTCCGTTCAAGGCAGTCACGGCCAGCCGTGGCAAGGCACAGAGGGCCGAACCGTTCAGCGCTTTATACGAAGCCGGTAAGGTTCGCCACGTCGGACGGTTCGTGCAGCTTGAGGACGAGCTATCGGGATTTTCCACAACCGGGTATACTGGCGTGAAGAGTCCGAACCGGGCTGACGCGCTTATCTGGGGACTGGCCGAGATATTCCCAGGCATGATTAGGTCTACGAAGCCGGTGCAGAATGTCGCGCCGTTGCCGGTAGTGAATCGATGGTGAAAATACTGGAGGCTTGCCATGAACGATGAAGTCGTAACCGATCCCAACTTCAACCATCGGGCGCAGTCGGCATTCGACAACCTGAACGACGCGACGGACTGGACGTGGACCGGGCTGGCCGAGGCGTTTGGGCGAAGGTACAACCGGGTCGACCTTGAGGAGCTCCGCGCGGCCATCGATGTCGTGATCGAAGGGGGAAGCGATGCCGAGACCATCTAACGCCGAGAGGCTGGGAAAGGTACACTACCGTGCCTTGACCGAGTTCGATCGCATCCAGACGGCGCTAAAAGACGAGCGCCTTCAATGCCTTCAGGATCGCCGGTTCTACTCGCTGGCAGGTGCACAATGGGAAGGCGCACTCGGCGAACAGTTCGAGAACAAGCCCAAGTTCGAGGTCAACAAGGTCCATCTTGCCGTCATCCGCATCATCAACGAATACCGGAACAACCGCATCACGGTGGACTTCGTGCCGAAGGACGGGACGAAAGACGACAAGCTGTCCGACGCCTGCAACGGCCTTTTCCGTGCCGATGAACACGATTCAGGGGCGGAAGAAGCCTACGACAACGCATTCGAGGAAGCGGTGGGCGGAGGATTCGGAGCCTTGAGACTTCGCACCTGCTACGAGGATGACGAAGACCCGGACGATGAGCGCCAGCGCATCAAGATAGAGCCGATATACGACGCCGACAGTTCAGTATTCTTCGACCTCGACGCCAAGCGCCAGGACAAGGCCGACGCGAAGTGCTGCTATGTCCTGTACTCGATGACGCCGGAAGCATACACGGAAATGTACAACGACAGCCCGTCGTCGCTCGGCAAGGAAATCGAGCAGGCCGAATTCGACTGGTTTACGCCGGACATGGTATTCGTCGCGGAGTACTACGAAATCGATGAGGAAACTGACTACGCCGTGACATTCGAATCAGTGGCGACCGGCGACGAGGTAAAACACTTGCAATCGGAGCTCGACGAAGAAGAGGAACTAGCCGCTGAACTGGCCGCGACCGGGTACGTCGAGTCACGGCGCAAGAAGGTTAAATCCAAGCGCGTGCACAAGTACATCCTGTCCGGGAATAAGATCCTGGAGGATTGCGGATTGATCGCCGGGAAGTGCATCCCCGTTGTTCCCGTCTACGGCAAGCGCTGGTTCGTTGACAACATCGAGCGGTGCATGGGCCACGTCCGGCTTGCCAAGGACGCGCAGCGGCTCAAGAACATGCAGCTTTCTAAGCTCGGCGAGCTCTCGGCGCTCTCGTCCATCCAAAAACCTATATTCACGCCCGAACAGATGGCCGGGCACTCGGTCATGTGGAGCGAGGACAATCTCAAGAATTACCCCTATTTGCTTGTCAACGCCATAACCGACGCAAGCGGAAACCCGATGCCAGCGGGCCCGCTCGCCTATACCCAGCCGCCGCAGATACCGCCGGCTATGGCCGCCTTGCTCCAGCTTACCGAAGCCGATATGCAGTCAATCCTCGGCAACCAGGGCGAAGCTGACAAGATGGTATCGAACATCTCCGGTAAAGCCGTCGAGATGATCCAGACGCGCATGGACATGCAGACGTTCATCTACGTTTCCAACTTTGCCAAGGCGATCCGGCGCGTCGGGGAGATATGGCTCTCGATGGCCAAGGACGTATACGTCGAATCAGGCCGGACGATGAAAACGCTATCACCCGCTGATGATACCGGCAAGGTCGAGCTGATGCGGCCGAACGCCGACGAGTCCGGGGCCGTCGTGTACGAGAACGACCTATCCAGGGCATCGTTCGACGTTGCCGTGGACGTTGGCCCGTCGAGTGCATCGAGGCGCGAGGCAACCGTCCGCAGCCTGATCGGACTCATGCAGGTATCGGCGAACGACCCGGAGACCATGCAGGTATTGCAGGCCATGGCGATCATGAACATGACGGGCGAGGGCATCGGCGAGGTCCGCGACTATTTCCGAAAGAAGCTTGTCAACATGGGCGCCGTCGAGCCGACCGAGGAAGAGGCGCAGATGCTTCAGGCCAAGGCTGGGGAAAAGACTCCGCAGGATCAGGCGCTTGAGGCGATGGCGGAAGAGGCTCAGGCCAAGGCGACAAAAGCGCGGACCGAGGTACTTGAGACGGTGGCGAACGTGGAGCTCAAGAAGGCGCAGACTCTTGAGACCGAGGCGAACATCAAGCTCAAGGAAGCGCAGGCCGTGGCCGCATTGGGAAAGACCGAGACAGAAAGCACGCGGCTGGCGATGGACATGCAGGAAAAGATGCGGACGATGGAACAGCATATAGCTGTCAACGATGCCGCGCCGAAAATCCCGCCGATCACCGTGCATATCCACAACGACGGGGAACAGACGACGCGGATACACAAGATCGAGCGCGGGCCGGATGGCGAGATGATGGCCGCCGAGATCGTGAAGGGTGGACGCAATGGCGCATGAAATCAAGGTAGCGACCGAAGCGGCCAACGTGAAGGCGAACGCCTTCGCCACGGCCATGAACGCGGGTATCATCCGAATCTACAACGGCGCGAAACCGGCGACAGCGAACACGGCAATAGGGGCGCAGACTCTGCTCGGGGAATTGACGTTCGGCAACCCGGCATTTGGGGCCGCGGTTGCTGGATTGATAACGGCCAACGCGATAACGAAAGACGCAAGCGCGGACAACACCGGCATCGCGCAGTTCTATCGGCTGATCAAGGCTGACGGAACAACCCCGATGGGCGACGGGACATGCGGAGTCACGGGCGGCGGGTTTGACCTTGAAATGCCGAACACGTCAATCACGCAGTTCGGCGAGATAACCTGCACCGGTTTCACGCATCAGGAAAGTCTAGGCTAACCCATGGCAATTACAACTTTGGACGGATACATAGGCGCACCTAAACAGCTCATACTCCACGCCAAGACCGCGACCATTACCGCCGTAGCCCAGCAAGTGACATCGGTCGGGCATCTTGCAGGAAGTGCCGGAACAACTACCCTCGCGGGAACGGATGCCACGGTCGGAGTCAAGCAGACTGACGCTATGACCGGCTATCCCGTGATAAACGCATTCACCGGTACGAAGGGCTATATCTCGCGCATAGGTGGATACTACTCCGTATCCGGCCGGTTAATCCTCGTGGATTTCCTCTTGAAGCTCGGTACATTCGCATACAATGCGAACGTGTCAGGACTTACCACGGTGGATATATCCGGGCGCGTTCCCGGAGGGACGGACTTCACCGGGTGCGAGATATGGCTTGAGCAAGTCACGGCCATGACCGGAAGCCAGACGATAGCCGTGACCTACGTTGACGGCAATAACGCCGCGCAGACAACCGGCACAATAGCAACCGGTGTTGCCCCTATCATTGGGCGGTGTCTCCGTTTGCCATTGGCGAACGGTTCAGGCGTCAAGTCTATTACCGGCGTTACGTCTACTATTTCAACCGTAGGCACGTTCAATGTCCTGATCGTCCGCCCCTTGCACTATATGCGTATCCCGTTCGCGGGGTACTCGGAGCAACGCGACTTGTACGGCACGGGGATGCCGGAAGTATTCGCGGACTCTGCGCTCGGAATATTCGTCCAGCCTGACAGCACCGCGTCCGCGCTCCCCGCATGGGAAATTGAAATAGCTAACGGATGAAAACTAGTCTATTAGGCGGCAGAGCATTAAAGCTAGTCACAAGGCGGCGCAGGCAGGTTGAAACCCTGTCAACGCCGCTTCAGCTTTATATTGCCGGTGAGTATCTAACCGTTGCGGCCGCTCCTCCCGCTGGATTTTCTATCACCGTTGCTGAATCAATGCCAGCGCCTTCGCAATCCGCGACCGCCGGGACAAGCATTGCGGTAACAATCGCCGAGACAATGCCAACCCCGACGCAAGCGGCAGCGGCCGGAACTTCGATTCCGGTATCCGTCGCGGAGACGTTGCCAACTCCGTCGCAGTCATCGACTTTACAGACGGCTATTGATTGCATTATAGTAGAATCTTTACCTGCACCGAGTCAAGCGATTGTCGCCGAGTTCACTCCGGGAGCGAATCCGAGAGTACTGAACGGGCCGCGCGGCGCATGGTTGTACTACCCGCCGATCTACGCGATCAAGACGAAGGGACGGCAAGAGGCTCCGGCACCTGTCCAGCGCGTAACGGTATCGGCGAGTGCAAGGATCGAACCGGCCAAGCCGTTGCGAAAGATGGAGCGGCGACCGGATTACGTGGTTATGGGAATGCAGACGGCGTTGACACCTGGCCAGTCTGCGCGGCTTAAATCGCACCGGGCAATCAGGGACCGGGACAAGGAAGAGGCCGATATCCTGATGCTTATATCGTCATTCTAGCGCATCCCGTGGGCGCTTGATATCCACGGAGAAGGGGACACATCATGGCAGACGAAGAGAAGAAGGTCGAGCCGGTAGCCGAAGCCGCCGCCGAGGAAAGGACCGCAACGCAGGAAGAGCCGAAGGAACAGATTATCGTGACCATCGGCGACGAGGCCGCGCCGGAACCGGAAGAGAATCAGCCCGCGCCGGTATGGGTGAAGAAAGTGCGGGAGCGGAACCGCGAGCTCGAAAAGGAACTCCGGGAAACGCGCAAGAGGCTCGAGGAAAAAGAGGTCGCGCAGAAAGAGCCGGAAGTCGGTGCCAAGCCGACGCTACAGGCGCTTGACTACGATACCGACAAATACGAGGCGGCAGTAGCCTCGTGGTACGAGCGGAAGCGCAAGGCAGACGAGAAGGCAGCGCAGGCCAAGGCAGAGGCGGATAAGGCCGAGAAGTCATGGGCCGAAAAGCTTGAAGCCTATCAGGAAGCCAAGGCCACGTTCAAGGCCGACGACTTCGACGAGGCCGAGGCGTCCGTCAAGGAAGTGCTCGACCAGACGCAGCAGGGCATCATCGTCCACGGCGCGGCAGATCCGGCGCTGCTTATCTACGCGCTCGGGAAGAACGAGGCGAAGGCCAAGGAAATCAGCGCGATCAAGGACCCGGTCAAGTTCGCGTTCGCCATAGCAAAGCTGGAGGACCAGTTGAAAGTATCGACAAGGAAACCGGCGACACAGCCGGAGGGCCGCATATCAGGCAACTCGCGCCCATCGGGAACCATCGACAGCACTCTCGAACGGCTCCGCGAGGAAGCCAGCAAGACCGGCGATTTCAGCAAAGTCGTGGCGTACAAGAGGTCTAAATCCAAGTCTTGACAATGACATGATATCGGGATATGCTTTGGTATTGACCTGTTTTGTTTTTGATTGAACCGGCACGCCGACCGTAACCGGCAGGATACAATGCCAACCGCCCGGCCTCAAAGGGTGAGATGTGAATGGACCTCCGTTGGAGGCGCTTCTAATCTTGCTTTTTGAGGTTTTACCATGGCTAACGAATTCAGCAAAGAGGAAAGGGTAGCGTTCGAGGATATCCTTGAAGGATTCCAGGACGCGCTCGTACTCTCCCGCAACGTGGCGGTATACAACACCGACCAGAGCATGATGGAGCGGGCGGGGAACGTCATCTGGCGGCCAGAGCCATACATCGCGCAGAGCTTCGACGGCACCGACCAGACATTGAACTTCAAGGACAGCACGCAGCTCTCCGTCCCCGCGACCATCGGCTTCTCGAAGTCGGTCCCGTGGGTGATGACGGCTACCGAGATGCGCGACGCCCTCCAGGAGAACAGGCTCGGCGAAGCTGCCCGGCAGAAACTTGCATCTGACATCAACCGCTCCGTCATGGACGTGGCCGCCCTTCAGGGTTCGCTCGTCGTGGCCATCGCTGCCGCCGCTACCGGATTCACCGACGTGGCCGCCATCGAAGCCGTGATGAACGAGCAGGGCATCCCCGACTATGACCGCTACCTCGCGCTCTCAACCCGCGATTACAACGGCATGGCCGCCAACCTCGCCAACCGCGCCGACTCTCCGATAGGCAAGTCCCTGACCGCCTACGAGCGTGCCTACGTCGGCCGCATCGCGTCCTTCGATACGTTCAAGCTCGACTACTCCGTTCGCCTTCTCGCGGCGGCTGGTGGCGCTATCACCATCTCAACGCTCGCGGGCGGTGGCAACGTATACGTTCCGCAGGCTACCAACGTGGCCGCAACCGGCGAACGCGCCAACGTTGACAACAGATTCCAGACCGTCACGTTCTCCGCGAACGCCAACGTTGTTGCTGGCGATTGCTTTACCATCGCTACTGTTGAATCAGTGCATCACATCACCAAGCAGCCCACTGGCGTGCTCAAGACCTTCCGCATCATCAGCGTAGGCGCAGCGAACACCGCCGTCATCTGTCCCCCGATCATATCGGGCCAGGGCGGCACCGATCCCGAACTCCAGTACCAGAATTGCTTTGTGCGGACCCCGGCGGCCAACTCGGCCATCGTATGGCTGAACACCGCGATTCGCGCGGCCAACCCGTTCTGGCACAAAGAGTCCATCGAGATCCTTCCCGGCCGCTATGCGGTTCCGTCCGACTCCGGCGCCTCCGTCATGCGTGCGACCACGGACCAGGGCATCGAACTTGTCATGCAGAAACAGTATGACATCAACACGATGCGCACGAAATACAGGCTCGACACGCTGTACGGCGTTGTGAACAAGCAGCCTGAGATGAACGGAATCATCCTGTTCTAACCAACGGGGCGGGGTAAAACCCGCCCTGCTTACAAGCAAGGAGACTGAGCCATGTCCAATAGACTTCCTGCAAACGGGCTTATCGAGCTGACCGTAGCCGCCGCCGACCGCGTGGCGGTATGGTCCCGCGCCCCGGTAAAGGTGTACCAGCGCCTTGGAGTTCCCAACTTCCCGGCCACGTTCAGCCTGCTCCAGGCCGTAGCGGCCAATACCGAATATCGCTCTGCGGCGTTCGCCACGGGTGCCGTGCTTCGCATCGAAGCCGGTCCCGCCGACGTGTTCTATGCCGCCGGAGTGACCGCCGTCATCACCGAGAACATCGGTCGCCGCGCACAGCCCGCCCCCGGCACGCTTAACGCGACCGGAACGCTGACCGCGCTTCTCATGGCCACTGGTATCGTGACCTCGGCCACGGGAGCCGGTGCCGTCGTCGCCACGGTTGACACCGGAACCGTCATGGACGCCGCGCTCGACATGGATATCGACGAGTCCTTCGAGTGGGCCGTGATCAATACCGGAGGCGCGAATGCCTTCACTGTGACCGCCGCCGCTACCCATACCCTCGAAGGCTCGGGCGTCGTGGCGCTCACCTCGTCCGCCGTGTTCAGGACCCGCAAGACCGCAGCGAATACGTTTGTAACCAGCCGGCTCGGCTAGGGGAGGGAACCATGTCTATCTATGTCCCTCCCTATGGGCTTGCAAGGGTTCTCGTGGATGCTGGCGACCGGATAGCCACGTATTCGCGGGAGTCCATCAAGGTCTACAACCTCGCCGGAGCGCCCAACCTCGTCGAAGAGTGGGACCTTCTGGCCGAGGTTCCAGCCGATACCGAGTATCGATCCGCCGTGTTCGCCGCTGGAGCGACCATCGGTATCGAGGCTGGCGAAGCCGAAGCGCTCTACGCTACCGGAGTCACGGCGGTGATTCTCGAAAACGTCGGCCAGCGCAGGCAGTCAACTCCGACGGCGATGACGGTAACGGCGAACATCACGCCAGCCGGGCTTCTCTCGGGGCTGATAGTCGGTACCCATGCCGCCGGCGCGACTCAGAACTATACGCTGCCCGCCGGAGCGACTCTTGACTCCGCGCTTGAGATGGCCGTTGACGAGTCGGTAGACTGGGCGCTCATAAACGCCAGCGCCGCCGCCGCCGACACCATCACCATCCTTCAGGCTGGAGCGGATCATACCATTATCGGAGCGCCTATCGTGGTATCCGCGAACGGTGCTCCGGCGAATACTGCCATGTACCGGACCCGCAAGACGGCGGCCGATACGTTCGTGACCTATCGACTCGCATAGCAATCAGGGCGGGAGCAATCCCGCCCATTTTCAAGGGGAACACATGGAATATCCGAGATTGGTTTTTATCTGCCCCGGCGCGAACAAGTGCAACGGCGGGACATACGACTATGAAGCCGTGCAGAATGGAAAAGAACATCAGGCCGCGCTTGACGCCGGATACTGCGATAGCATACCCGAAGCGCTCGAAGCGATGACCGTAGCCAAGGAAGCGCTCGACGTTGACAGGTTCCAGTCTCAGCGCCATGAATTACCATACCCAACGGCAGGAATGGAAAGCGAGGCAACACCCGGTATAACCGGATTGCCTAAGCGCGGACGCCCCGCCAAGGTAGATAAATGAGCTACACGAAGCGCCAGCTCGTAGAAGCGGCGATGGCCGAGATAGGGCTGGCGTCGTATGCGTTCGACCTGTTGCCTGAACAGCGCGAGCTCGCCTTGCGCCGACTGGACTCGATGATGGCCGAATGGAATACGCGAGGCTTGCGCCTTGGATATCCCGTACCGGACGATCCTTCCGGTTCCGACATCGACGACGACTCGAACCTGCCAGACGCCGCATGGGAAGCCGTGATTACCAACCTCGCGCTTCGTATGGCCCCGTCATACGGCAAGCAGGTGAACATCGAAACGAAAGTTACGGCACGGCACGCACTGAACACGATCCTTGCCCGCGCTTCGATGCCCGCCGAGATGAAACTTCCCGCCATGCCCGCTGGTGCTGGCAATAAATCCTTTGACGATCCGTTCCTTCCCGAGCCGACCGATGACCTTGTGGCCGGGCCTGATACTACTCTCGATTTCAATTAGGAGGCCCGAGCATGGGTATACAGATCAATCAGTTGACCGCCACGGCTCCGGGAGCAAGCCAAAGCCTACCGGTCTACGATCCGGCCAAAGGCGACTCGCGCCGCTTCTCGCTGTCCGACCTCCTCGCGTGGATTCAGGCGAACACGGTATCGGGGATGCTGGAAGCAAACACGCAGTACAGCGCCCCTCTCGCTGGAGGGAACGTCCTTGTCAACGACGACGACGAAAACACGCATCTCATCATCACCCCGGCGGGCGGGCTTGCTACATTGACAATAACCCTCCCGGCTATGGGTAGCCTCCGCGACAAGCAGCTATTCATCTGCAACTGCACTCAGGCCATTGCCGCGTTGACGATTGCCGGAAACGGTGCGACGGTGGGAGTAGTGGAAACTCTGCTACTCGATGCCGCAGACAAGTTTTTCACGCTCAAATACGACGCCACGCTCAATATCTGGTATCGAATAGGCTAAGGAGGCCATAACCATGTTGACCATGAAAACCGATAAAATGGACCCCGAAGGCCAGCTGTTCAAGCTCTTCGTACCGCCCGCCGCCGCCGGAGCCAACAAGGTCTATTTCGACCTCTGGAACGGATCTGACAAAACCATTGAGATCGGTAGCGTCGTGCCTATCGCCTCCGGTGCCGTAGCCGTCGTCGGGACGCTCGCGGTAGACTTGTACCTGACCCGGACCACGGCTATCGGTACGGGAGGCACGGCGGCCACGCTTGACAGCGCAACGCTCACGGAAATGATCTTCACTCGCATGGACACGGCACAGGCTCCCTTGCGTGTAGGAATATCCGGGAGGCTCGCACCTGGTGGCGGGGCGACAGCGGGTGCGGTACTCGGATTCAATTCCATATTCACCGAGGAAACCGCCCTGCCGACGTACTTCCGCAGCAACATGGTTGAAGGCGCACAGCCGGGAATTAATGGCCGCCTGAAAGTCCAGCCCGGAACCGGCATCCGTGTCATCCAGGGCGCGGTCGCATCGGTCGGGAACATTGCATTCGACATCGTGTTCCAGGTACTCCCGTAAGATGCAAGTCCCCATCCTGAGCGGAATCTTCACCGACGACGCCGCAGACTTCCGAACCTCATACCCTGTCAATATGGTACCCGTGCCGAAAGAGACGGGAATCAGCGCGGGATATCTGAGGCCGGCTGAAGGTGCCATCAGCCTTGGGGCAAGCGCGGGAACATCGCGCGGCGGCATAAACTGGAACGACGTCTTGTATCGCGTCATGGGTACAAAGCTCGTCAGCGTCAACGCGCTCGGAGTCGAGACGGTGCTCGGCGACGTTGGAGCGGGCGGTCAGTGCTCATTCGCGTATTCGTTCGATCGGCTGGCGATAACGTCAGGCGGCCGTTTGTACTACTGGAACGGTGTACTGCTCCAGCAGGTAGTTGATGCTGATCTTGGCACGGCGCTGTCAGTCGTATGGGTAGACGGCTACTTCATGACGACCGACGGCGAATTCCTTGTCGTGACCGACCTTGCCAACCCGTTCAGCGTGGACCCGCTCAAGTATGGAAGCTCGGAAGTTGACCCCGATCCAATCGTGACCGTGCTGAAACTCCGCAACGAAATATGCGCGGTCAACCGGTACACTATCGAGTTCTTCCAGAACGTCGGCGGGACAGGATTTCCGTTCAGCCGCATAAACGGAGCGCAACTCCAAAAGGGAGCGGTTGGAACCTATGCGGCGGCCATCTTCGCGGAGTACATCGCGTTCATCGGCTCGGGCCGGAACGAGGCGCCGGGGATATACTTCGGCGTACTCGGCAGCACGCAGAAGTTAAGTACCCGCGAGATCGATACGATCCTCTTGCAGTACACCGCCGCCGAACTTGCGGCCGTCGTTCTTGAATCTCGGCTCCACGCGGGGCACGAACATCTATGGGTACGACTTCCCGACCGGACGATGGTATATGACCTTCAGGCGTCAAAGGCCATCGGACAGCCGGTATGGTACTTCCTGACCAGCTCGCAGGTCGGATTCGAGAAGTACCGGGCTGTCGACCTCGTATACTGCTATGAGAAATGGCTTGTGTGCGATTCACAGACCAACGACTACGGCTACATGGACGCGAACACGGCGCGGCACTTCGGCGAGGTGTGCCG
>Ga0066604_10000200_pt1 | contig 41308 bp, 42 predicted proteins | sample Higcelwee11metaG_FD_59501 | JGI IMG/M metagenome (GOLD analysis project Ga0066604, IMG submission 59501) | Freshwater pond sediment microbial communities from the University of Edinburgh, under environmental carbon perturbations - High... | ecosystem: Environmental > Aquatic > Freshwater > Pond... | reverse complement strand
TAGTAAACAGTTTTTTATTATTTAAACTGTCTACCACAAGGGGAGCATATCACAATGCCTTTACAGGAGGCTTTTTTCATTTCCCCGAGCTTTCCTTTCATTGACCTTAAAAAACTTCTTCCAGGCAAAAACCATACCGGACTTCATAAAGGGATAAAAAAATATAAAAGGTTACGCAACCAGTCCTATAAAGCGGTAGTATATATCCACCTTCTGATAGACCTTTCCGTCATGGTTCGGAGTGGTGGGGCAGCGCCCCACTAAAATGCGACCGGCGTATAGCCGGATGCTCTGCTTGCATCTCCTAAAGGAGAGCAGGAGACACTTCCTCCCCCCCGCGCGGATTTGTTAATCTTTTAAGTCCCTTTAACATCAGAAAAAAAGATGTAAGGGAGCAGATTTTGTGACTCACATTTGCCCTGTAGCGTTTTCACTTTGATGATATCAAGTAAATTATCCTACCGATCTCTTTTGAATGCATACAGGGGCACACGTTGTTTCAAGGTTTGGTTTATATAAAAAGACTGCGCTCAGCCGTACGCTCTGATTGCAGTCTTGGGTTCACAAAAACGGGCAGAAAAAAAGACCTGTCGATTTTTCAACAGGCCGGGGCTATTTCTATATATTTTAGATTATTTATCAGGGTTTTACTTTTATCTTTTCTTCATTATTAATAAATTCTTAACCGTAAAATATGAATAATGTGAAGGATAACTTACAGAGCTAAAATCATTTACCAATGCTAATTTTTACTGTTTAAGTATTCTTTAAAATTTCAAAAGTCAAACTCTATTCCACTAATATTATGGAATCTACTATAACCTGCCCATTCCTTATTTTCATTTTTTATATTGATAACCAATATTTGATTTTACAGATAAAAAGATCTTGAAAGTACTGATTATTCCATGCTTAAATATATTAATATCATTACACTATCATTGATAGAATGATTTCTTCTAATTGCCTAATTGAGCCTATAAAACCCAAATAAATTTTTGTAACATCTTCTAATTCTAATATATATTCTGTGTCCTGTCTTTCGGGCAGCCTTTTAATAATACGAACCAAATCATATACTGTTTCTCTACCTGTCTGTCTTTTTATTTTGTAAAAAATTTTTGAATCTACTATTTCGATTCTACCCATTGAATAATGCGTTTCTTCCGAACGTATATCATGAACAATAGCATACCAGTCTAGCGCCCTTGTTATAAAACTTACTATTCTTTTATCGGCGTATATACTTGAATGGTCAGTATTCTTCAAAGTTTTTTTCAACAACTTATGAAATTTTGACTCTAAATTTCCTCTTTCCCTTAATACTTCTTTAAAAATAGCAGCTACATATTCCATGCAGGAATACATTTTTTCAAAACAATCTGAAATCTCCCCTGAAAGAATGGTAGTGTCATTTTCAGATATTGTAGAACGCTTGTCTAATAAATCTTTATGAATAGCTTTTATGATGTCAACTCTGTAAGTTATGCATTTAGTTTTTCTAATAATGTCCTCGTAATATGTTCTGGTTCTGGGATTTAGGAGTTGTTCACTGGCCAATCCACCAATCTGCATCTACTTCAACTCCTCTATCAATTCGTTTAAAGCGTCATTAACATAGCTTAGCAGAATTTTAGAGTCAGTAATCCAGTTTGGTGAATAATCTTCTTTGCGTTTCCAAAGCTTATTATATGCTTCTAACGAGGCTGTATGTCCAGATAATTTATTTCTCGAATTATAAAGAAGCTTCAATGAAGCTACTACTTCACCACCAGTAATTATGTTAAGCTCTTTAAATAGTACATCAAGTTGCCCTATACTCCCTATTGTTTGTCCTTGTTCATCTTTTAGTTTATCATTACTAACATATTTCTGTATTGCTTTCTTATTGATACTTTCAGCAGTTATCTTACAAAACTGCATCAAGTATTCCTTATATTCATCAATGTTATTTGCTACAGGGGTCATAAAAGCACTATTAATAAATTTATCAGCCTCTGACAATGGATTAAATATTATAGTATCATATCTATCATTAAATCTATCATTTACCATTTCTATTAAAGTAAAGAGCCACTTTTCCGGAAGGATTTTATCCACAAATGTAGCTTCCATCTGCTGCTTCCAAAAGTTTTCCTCAATATCCCCTTGCGGTGGTATATTTTCAGTGCGCCAATGTTTTTGTTCTGTATATGGAATTCTTCCTAAATCACCAAGCCAAACAACAACCTTATCTTCTTCATTTACAGTAAATGGCATATCCCATTCATCCAAATACCTAATCAATCCATCGCTTATAGTGTAGTTTGCTGTATCGGTTTTGTACTTGTTTAATACGGCTTTGTTAAAAAAAATCGGTGTTAGGAAATGTGGAGCTTCAGGATTTGCACCAAAATAATTTGCCAACCTATCTTCATCACATGTAAATGCTACTGGTTTACCCGTGTCATTGTCATTATCATAAATAAATTCTTCAAACTCTTCTTCCTCTAGAAGAAATTTGAGACTCCTATGCTGACATTCTTTATATGGCTTAATAATTGATTTACCAATAATTGAAGCTGATACATTATAATCATCATAATCATGGGTATTTAAAGAATAGAGTAGACAATAACTATCATTAGAAAATAGTTTTTGTACATTCCTAACCTTTTCACTTGTCAGGGAAAATCGTCTGTGGTCAAATGCAATAACACAAACTTTATCATGTGCACATAGAAAATCTCTAAGGTACCTCGTTAAGACCTCAACTTTGCTAGTAGAGGTTCGTATCATAACTTCATCATTAATAGGGTCAAGATAATTGTCTCCAACCTTTACCAAATTGTTATACCATATTAATTTAGGGTTTATGTCAAATTGAATAGAATATTTCTTATTGAAGTACCTATACGCAACCAAATATTCAAATTTATTTTTTTTATCACCAGCAATAAAATATATATCCTCTTTAAATTGACCATTTCCAATATTCCGAGATACTTGCTCAAAGAAAGAATGCCCAAAAGAATCTGGTGAGAATCCCCACTCAAAATTGCGTATATAGTCGTTAATATACTCATCGTCATTATCAAGCAATGCACAGAAGGTAAAAATATCATTACTCACATCATTTGTAGTTCTCTTAGCATTTTCATAAAGAACAGTCCATTCTTGAGAAACTGTATCTTCATACACGCTTAAATAATCTTCAAATTTCATAAAATCCATATAACGAACTCCTTATATAAAACTTATTTTTTGCCCGGTTCTTAATACAATTTAAATAACGCAGTTTAGTTTTTTAGTAAAAACTTTCTCCTAGTCTTTTATAAGTAATCTGCTTTAACGCCATTATAACATTTTCTGCTTCACATTATAGATAAGATATTCAATATTTACTCTACTAATATCTTTATCTTTTCGTTATTGGACAATCGATCGAGACTATACTTAAGAACTAATGGTTTTACAATAGTGTGATTTTACTAAATACATCATCTACTTCAACGTACTGTTTATATCGCATTTGAACATATACACTTTTTAAGCAGTCCGCTTGCACTGCTTTGAGTATCTTTCAAACAATTGATATCTCCGAACACAAAAAAGTTATCCTTGGCACGGGAGACAGCAACATTCATCAAACTCCTATTGGCATCAATGAAAAAACATCCGTCCTGCTTTCCATACACTGTAGATAATATGATAACTTTTCTTTCCGCCCCTTGAAAAGTATGTACCGTTCCAACGCTTATCTTAGAATGCTGAGTTGGCATCTGTTTTTTTAATTCCGCTTCTATACACTTGACCTGGGCTTTAAACGGTGTAATAATTCCAACCAGGTTTTCCTTTGCATCTTCGGGGTAGGCTTTTACAATAAGTTTGTAATTGTTTTTCAGCCACTCTGCGATTTGTTCAGCTTCTATCCGGTTTAATCTGCTACTACCTTTCCTGTTAGAATAATCCGCATCAATTTGTTTGAAGCCCATTTGAGGCCATTGCCCGATTGCAAGGTTTTTGTCATTCTTACCCTTTCCCCTCAACGGCTGAAGGTTTTCTTTGTATACAAGCTTATTGCAGTAGTCAATGATTTCATCATAACAGCGGCGATGCTCACTCAGGAACAAACCTCTTTCCTCAAATTTTTCATATTTGCAACACTTGGCTGCAACTTTCATTACACTGGAGCAGGAAGTGTTTAGTCCAGTCTGTTCTAATAATTCAAACTCATTTATAGATTGTATTGCTCCATTAGACAGTGCTAGTGCTTTGTCAAGTGCACGATTTACACTCCATACCGGCTCTATTTGATAAATACCGCCAACAACCATAGACCTTTTGGCAAGAGAAAATGCTCCTGCGGCAATTTCCGGAGATACTTGACCCGCTTCATCTACAATGAGCAAATCAATGTAATTGTATAGGAAAAAGCTTTTTTGTTCTCCGAACGCAAGAAACTGCCTGGGCAGCATATAAAATGTCATAACCAAGCATGGAGTTATCATGCCATGCCTGCTATAGAACATATCCAAAACATTTTTATAGTTTGTGCCCTTCTGCTTTTCAGACAGCTCGTCCTCTCCGCTGACCCATCTGCACTCAAAATAATGTACCGCCAGCCAGAATTCCACATATCTGATCTTTTTGTCCAGCAAGCCATTAATATAGTCAATATCAAGCTTATACTTTTTATCTTCCTTTTCATGCAAAATAATATTATGTTGTTTCAATTGATCCAATTCGTTGTCATACCGGCTTTTCACTTTTTCAACTACATCTTTTTTCTTTTTAAGGTCAGAAAGTATTTTATTGTATTCGGCATACCGCTGACTGTATTTTTCTTTAATTTCGTCAAAGCTCATATACTCATTTAGAAAGCCTTGTTCTTCATCGTTTATAAACAACCTGAATTCCGTTTGAATTTTTTTTGAGAAGCTCTTTATAAACTTTAGCAGCCTATAGAAAAATGGAATCCTTTTATAGCAGCCTTCCCAGTCATTAATTCTTTTTCGGATGTTATCAACTGCCAATAGCTTGTCCTTAATTTGCTCAATTAAGGTAGAGACATATTGATCTATTGTTTCTCCATTCAAATCATACCCGGCAACTTCATGAACCAATGACAGTAAAGTGTTTTTACTCTTTTCAAAAAATAATAATTCTGCATGCAATTTATTCTGGCAGAAGCTTATATCTTTGTATTCGCTTCCGAAATACTCATTGCAGTTTTGTAGCAGTTTGACCTTTGACTTTTCGATGTTCTCTTTATCTTCAACATCAGAAACAAAAAATTCACCCTTTTGATTGGTATATTGGTACCCTTTACTTTTTGCTTCTTTCACCTTCGATGCGGACGGGAAATAGGTAGCAAAACTATTAACCCCTTCAATCCATCTTTCTTCCAGGTTGGATATCCCTATTTTTTTGATATTGCCGAAGGATGCAATAATATTTGTTACCGCTTGATTGTTTGTTGAAGAAGCCACAATAAGCGGGGCTTTTTCCTTATTCAACGCTCTTTTAACATACATATCCGCAACTATAGACTGCAACAGGGTAGTTTTACCCGTCCCCGGAGGGCCATTTACTGCCAGAATCTCACCTTCACTCATGCAGTTAAAATGGTTGATGCCTTCCCTTTGCGATGGAGATAAGGGATACTCACCACCCATCTGTCCGCAATGTACTTGCATTCTTGATAAGTTATTTTCTATAAGCTGAACTGTATCTGTTATTTGCAGAGAAATAAAATTATCGTAAAGCTCTTTTGGCTGATCGTCCTGCTGGAGGTGATTATACAAATTCATGATATGGAAGGTAGAATTAACAGTTTTGTCTATGAAAATATACATATTGCTTTCCAACTCAAAGAAAGGTTCCTTAATATCCATGTTCCGGATTGTATCCTGTTCAAATTTAGATTCTACAACAGATTCATAGAGTTCTTTGAAAAATGCAACATAATCAGGCCAGGACTTGATTTTCTCAATCAGATCTACATGATTGCTCATAAAATTGTCAACTGTATCAGCATCCCCTATTGCTAATTTAGGCTCAACCATAGGCTGCAAATATTCTCTTGGAAACCAAGGAAGTTTTTTATCGCCCTCATTAAACAACAGCATGCCTTCATTGTTGAGAATGGCCGGAATATAGAACACTCCAGTTAATTCTTCTATTTCATCCTGTACCTTTTCATTTGCCATAAAGATTGTTTTTATTGTTTTAGCGCAAATAACAACATTGACAATAGATTTTTTATCTGCAATATTTTCATCATCAAAGGAAATCTTTTTGGCCTCTGCAAAAATACCCCGGTAAATATCCAGCTTAATTTTTCCGCACACTAACTCTACCGGATTGATTATATAAAAATCATCAGCCTTAAAATCAATTCCCATATTTGCTTGGGCTGCAACAGCACTTCTAAAATATTTCGTTATTTCTTTTGCTTTACTATTCATTTCTTCACCCTTTTAAATAAACATTATATAATCTTGAATTATTGGTCTTTAGGTGTTATTTTATGGTCTATTCAAGAAAAAATGGCCTTCATTATTCTTACCAAGATATCCCACATAAATGTAGCATCCTCTTTTGATACTTTTGACCCTTTTCTAATTTCACAAGCTGGATGAATAATATTTCTATAACTCCGTGCGAAATGCGATAAATGAAAGTGTTCTTTTTTTATAAGCTTTTCGTTATCTATTACAAAAAGCAACTCATTGATATCCATATCTATTACTTTTTTTATTTTTGAATCTTTGTTTGTCAAAGCTCCAATATCATATTTCTCAATGCCTTTCTCTAATATCTTGTTTATTAGAAGGGCTTCAATAATGCTCCCACACATTATTATACTCGCCTTGCTCTGCTCTGCTAATATACAAATAGCACATTCTTTTAAATCTCGTTTTAATATTTCCCTAAAATCATTGTCGGATATATTATTTAATAAATCTATTAATTCACTTGTATAGCCTATTTCTTCAAGAGCATCTATATTTAATTTTTCTGATATTTTTTCATATTCTTTATTACTTTCAATTTTTAAGCGCTTCTCTTGTATAAATGTCTTTATCAATGGGTTTATCCTATATGTAACAGGCGTTCGATAATTGCCATTGGATATTTTCTCTATATATCCATTCTCCACCATTTTGTCTACCAATTCATTAGCTTTTTCAGGCCCTACTTTTAAAACTGTTGAACGATTTTTATAAGTACATTGAATTTCGCCAACTTCGTTAGCAATATCATAAAACATACTCAATCGTCCGATAAACCAAACTGGCTCATTTTTAACTTTTTCAAATGCTGTAGTATATTTTGCTAAACTTGTCTTAACTCTTTTAAGGTTACAAACATATCGCTCTTCTGTATTGTTAATTTCATATGCTTTATAGAAATATTCCTCAGCTTTTGACAGCTCTCCCTTTTCCTCAAAAATTAATCCTAAATTATTAAGCGCAGCAGTGTTTTCAGGTTGTTTCTGTACTATCATTTCATATAATCTTTTTGCTTTTGGTTTTTTTAGTTCATCAAAAGAATATGCTATTTCAAATAGCTTATGTGATTTTTCTAAATAAGACACGTTTAATTTTTCCGTAATCCCAATTATTTTTTCATAATTTCTGTATTCATTTCCTTTGTTCCAAAGCCTAGCAATTATTGAATCCATAATTTCCGTCACAAATAGTAACATATCCATAACAAAGTGGGTATCAATTTTTTTACAAACATCTGCATAAATTATATTAAATTCTTCATCAGAGCAGTTTTTTATAGCAGTACTAGCATATATAAATTCTTCCTTTAAATTTGTATAGCGACTTAACATATCTATATATGTCAAATATGCAGAAGTATACATTTTCAATTCACATTCCATATCAAATATTGCGCAACCAACCGTTATATTGTCCTGATTATTTTTATAATACCTTTTTAAGTCGTTAATATGTTTTTTGGTATATCTTACTATTCCTAACATTTTGTAAGGGCCATACAAATATAAAGCTCTTAAGCAATCATTCTTATGCTTTCTCTCTTTATCACCTGAAAATATTTTTGAAAGTTCATCAAATATGACAGAATAAATTTTAAAAAAGTCTACCTCCACTATACAGTCTGGATCATCGTTCAAATCACTTATGCTATTGTTTACAGGCAGTTTATCAAAACAATACTTTAACCGAATATAATCTTTTAAGTAAACAGTACAACCAATTATTCCCATGTGATGGCTATACTGTAAAGAATTTTTAACATCATTCTTAACAAGTAATTCAAACAAACTTAAAGCTTCAGAAATATTTTTATCATCTTTAGATAATAGTTTTGAATACGCTCTTAACAGTTGGAAATAGTCTTTTATATCGTCAGATAATTCATTACTATTTATTACTTTAAGACTTAGTTTATCTACATCAATCCAAAGTTCGTATGATACTGATATTTGAACGGCATCTTTAATCAAGTAGTAATCATTAAGTCCTTTTTCCAGTATCTCATTAATTGCTTTAAGCTGTTCAGATTTTGGAGAATATTTTAATATACCTCTGTAGATTTCTTCGCTGGTTGGGAATTTTTCCAACCCCTTTTTTAAATAATTGATAGCTACGTTTTTATCTTCTTCAACGCCAGCATACAAATAAAATCCATGAGGTATAGGATAGGAACTATCAATACAATTAAGCAACGCATGTCTAGCTTTCCAATTAGATTTTTCTTTATTGTCCCTACAAATGTGAATATAGCCTATAAAATAATTGGCAATACTGATATCTTTCTCCGTGCTATTGCTGTTATTTATAATAACTGTTAGTTGCTGTTCAGCATCGAGATATTTTTTATCATCTATTAAATTTTCTATTTTCTTGAAGTCCATGTTTTCACTATCCTTTTCTATGTATCAAGATCACATTATAAATACTCATGACATTATGAAAGCCAAAAATAATAAACCACCTATTCTAGTTTTTAATACAACTTCTCATCAAACACCTAATTACAAGTCTTCTGAATGATGTTATAGCTAATTGTACCGAAACAATGGTAACTGATGCATCAACTAACTTTCCGTTTTATTCCTACTAAGAAATTCTTCGACAAATACATTGAAAATCCTTCTATTAGAGGTATTTTTTGGGTCGTATAATAGCATGCGAATTATTAATCTGCGTTGAAGAGCGCTTAGCTGAATTCAAACTTGTCTTTGAAGTGTAGCAGAGAACTTTCTGAAAGATGACACGCTGAACATCTTTCTAACAGAAGAACGGGGTGTTTAAATTTATATTATAGTATTGCGGATAGTGCATAATCTCCCTTACGTAGACGAAGCTTCCTATTCTTCGATAAAGGTTACAAGCTTTAAAACCAATTTCCCGTAGCTTTCCTCTATCATTATCTTTTTTTCGGTTGTAAAGCCTAATTTCTCCAGCCAATTGTCCTGTATGCGTATTTGTGGTACTTCCTTTGCTCCCTGTAAGTATAGGTGCTCAAATTCCTTACTGGTGAGACAATCCTTTTGATCTAAATATCTCTGTATAGTAGTACGGTTTTCCTCACTCACCAGAGAAAGGATTCTGCTCACTTCTCCGCTTAGCTCCCCGACCTCCTGAAACAGATCAGGCCGGTTACTTTTATAAATATCGCGCATTTCTGAGAGACCCTTTTCAATTAGCTCTGTGACAACAGTCTCCAGTATTTCTTCCTGTGACTTTGCCATTTTACCACCTCTAGCACACACAATAAACTAACCTGTGCCGGAAGTCTATATACAAATCCAATAATTTTTCATCCTATATGGTTATAATATACTGCTCGCTGTTACACCATATAAAGAAGCGACACCCAACAACAAATCGGGTGCCGCCTATGATTATTTGATAAGCTCTTCAAGATTCATCTTTGCATAAATAATTCTCTGTATTTCCACATCATGCTCGGTAACTGCATAGAATACCAGGTAGTTTTTAACCGGTAATACCCTGTATTCAGTTTCAAGTGGTCTTATCGGCTGGTACACCCTGCAAGAGTAAGGAAATTGTCCAAGCCGGAATATAGAGCTGTCAAGTTCATCGACTAAATCCATTGCAGCCTTTGGTGCTTTCAGGGTATCAGCAATATAACTTATAATATCCCTCAAATCTTTTTGTGCTAGAGGCAGGTATTTTAACTTATGCATTATCCCGCTCCACCTTATCGGCAAGCGTTGCCCTTAAATCAGAAAACACTTCTTCATGTGAAAGGCGTTTGTCTGTGGACTTGGCTTCCAGCTCTGCTTCTTTCAGCTTAAAATAGATTTCACTTTCAAACAGTTTGCGTTCATAAGCTTCTATGCTCATAACGACCATATCCCCATAACCGTTTTTAGTCAAGAATACCGGTTCTGCTGTTTCATGTACTGTTCTTGAAATATCGGCAAAATTGTTTCTCAAATCTGAAACTGGTCTAATATGTGGCATATAATCACCTCTTTATTAGTTTAGCATAATTTTATCATAATTATGCTAAAACATCAAGTTTATATAAACTGTGGCTGCAATACATTGTCTGATTTGCTGTTACACCATATTTGGTGAATTTTATTTTTTCTGCTATATACATCCCTGTTTGAAGTTCATGCTGCTTAGCTCTGCGCAGCATTGCTGAAGCTCCTGGAAGCATTGGAAAAGTATAGAGCTCTATATATTTATAGATTTAGTGCAACAGGTATTGTATAATGTTTTCAAAGAACCCGAAAAAATGGAAGGGGGCAGGGGCATGGAAAAAGGAAAAAGACTTTTGCATCTTTTAAAAACCATCATACTTACCATATTGTTCTGTGCCGCTGTATATTTTGAAAACGCGCAGCAACAGAGGTTATATGCCCTTATTGCTGTGTTTGCAATTTATCTGATTGTCGGCTTCTGCAGGGTATTTGTAAAGCATGCCGGTAAATTTTACTGCTTATCCTTTATCATTGATATAGTATTGGTATATGTCCTTGAATATAATTCAAGACTTCTTATAAACTACTTTTTTCACTTCTTTTATATAGTAATATTGCTTGAAGCGGCGCTTTCACTAAGGCTCAGAGAGGGAATACCAATAGGAGCTGCCGCAGTCACGGTATCCCTTATAAAATACATATATTTGATTTACTATAAATTCAATCTTTCAAATGTATCAGAATTAACCTTTTTCCTTATGGTTAATGTGCTGATACTGGTTATTGCAGCTTTTGCACAACATAATAAAGAGGAAAAGGAAAGGAAGGATGTACTCTATAAGGAGCTTTTAGATGTCCATAAGCAGCTGGAGCAGTATGCCGAAGAAGTAAACCGCCTTTCTGTAGTAGAGGAGAGGAACCGCATAGCAAGGGATATTCATGATACCTTAGGCCATAATATGACTGCGCTTATAATGCAGCTTCAGATGGCGGAGCATCTTCTTAAGGAGGATGCAAAAAAAGCAGAGGAGCTTTTGACAAATGCTGTCAGGGCTGCCAGAGACAGCATGGCAGGGATAAGGGAGGTTGTGGAAACCCTGAGGGGATCAGGCACTGCTCTTGCCCCCGCAGAATCCATCAAAAAATTGGTCAATGAATTCTCAGTAAAAACAGGAGTAGAAATAAGGCTTGATATAAATGGTGAGGCTGCCATACAGGATTCGGCGGCGAATATAGCTGTGTACCGGATAATTCAGGAAGCAATGACTAACGCTGTACGGCATGGGAAAGCAACCGGCATATCGATAAAGCTTGATTATTCCTGTGACTCAATTACCTTCTGTGTGAAGGACAATGGTTCGGGAGCGGAGAAATTTACGGAAGGTTATGGCTTAAAAGGTATCAGAGAGAGGGCGGAAGCCTTCGGCGGAAAGGTCGAAATCGGAAATAGCGACGGATTTTATATAAAGGGTATCCTGTATATATGTGCCTCTTAGCTGAATGAATATATATTTGTTGTGTTAAAAAGCACTGGGAGGGGAAAAAATGATTAAAGTGCTGTTGGCTGATGATCAGGACATTTTGGTAGAAGGGCTCAAGCTGATACTTGGAAGGGAAGAGGATATTGAGATATGCGGTACTGCCGGTAACGGCAGAAAGGCTTATGAAGCATGCAAATGGAACTGCCCTGATGTGGTGTTGATGGATATACAGATGCCACAGGTAAACGGCGTGGAAGCAACCAGGATGATAAAGGAGGATTTTCCAAGTGTCAGGATAATTGTGCTTACCACCTTCAATGATGATGAGTACATATATGATGCGCTAAAAAACGGCGCCTCAGGCTATCTCCTTAAGGATACCCCGCCTGCAGAGATTGCGGGTGCTGTACGTACGGTGTACAATGGCGGTGCACTTATACAGTCGGAGGTTGCAGTGAAGGTGCTGGATAAGTTTTCAGAACTCGCCAAAGCGAACCTGAAGAGACATCAAGACCCCAGAGCAGAGCTTCTTACCGAGCGTGAAAAAGAGATATGCCGGTTAATTGCGGAAGGAAAAAACAACAGTGAAATTGCTGGTGAGTTGTATCTTAGCGAAGGTACTGTGAAGAACCATATCACAAAGGTGCTTATAAAGCTGGATCTTCGGGACAGGACGCAGCTTGCGGTATTTACAATAAAGAATAGTCTATAAAGGCGGCGCTGCCGTCTTTAATATTGTGCAAAAAGTCATAGGGTAAGAGACTGATCATGTGATTTAAGATACGCGAAATGCTGCTTTTAAACATGTAAAATGATATTGTAAGAAAACATTGGAGGGATTTAGATGAAAAGATTAATAATTGCTATATTTGCTTTAATGCTTGCAGTATCATTGGCAGGCTGCAGCATCGACAGTCTTGGAGACTACAAAAAAGCAGCGGAAAAAACGGAGCAAATAAAAAGGGGCCAGGTGTCGGGAGAATTCACAGTGATAACGGACTTAAATACTGATGGGATGACAGAAGAGCAAATAAAGGAGCTGAACTACTTCAAGGACACGAAGGGGAGCTTCAGTGCCGCCTATGATGCTGATGCTTCCAAGGGAATATTCAGGTACTATCTTAATTTCGGAGGATTGGGCTTTGATTTCGATCTGTTCATGAATAAGGAAGAAGTATTCATGAAGCTGCCGGTCTTAGGCAAGTACATGAGACTTGATGAAATGCAGGCTTCAATGCCAAAAGAGCAGCAGGAAGCTTTCGAAGCGGGGCTTATTTCCAAGGAGACACAGGAAGATCTTAATGAAAATTGGCGTGGGCTGCTTACGAAGGAAGACGTCTTCAAGGGTAAGGACATTGTACTCACCACTCCTGACGGCGAGGTAAAAACTACAGAGTACACTATTAAGCTGAATGATGAACAGATTAAAAGTCTGGCAGCAGACAGCATAGATATAGTTTCAAAGGATGAAAAACTCAAAGAGAACTATGAGAAGTACATTAAGAAAAATGTAGAGTCGCTAAAGGATACATCCTTTGAAAAGCTGATTTCGGATATTAAGGAGAACATAAAGGATTATACAGTTGAAAGCTTTAACTATACTGCGTATGTAGATATTGACGGATATATAGTAAATGAAGCAGTAGAGTTCGCAATTAAGGTAGAGGGTGCCGGGGCTGCCGGTATGAAAGGGTTTAGTTATAAGCTGGAGCTTAGGAACTGGGATATAAACAAGAAGCAGGAATTTGATTTCCCTGTACTGACAGAGGAGAATACGGTTGATATGGGTGAGATGGATCAGAACATGCCTTTTATGATGGAGGACCTGTTCAATAATAAAGATTAGAGGGTGAGTAACATGACGCTGTTAAAGGTTGATAGCTTGTATAAAAGCTTCGGCAGTACAAAGGCTGTGGATGGAATAAGTTTTGAGGTGAAGCGGGGCGAGGTATTTGGTTTGCTGGGTCCCAACGGAGCAGGAAAATCCACCACCATTTCAATGGTATCCACTTTGATACCCCCTACAAAGGGGGAGGTGCTGTTTGAAGGCATGAATATATTTACAGAACCGGATTCCCTAAGGAGAAATCTTGGCGTGGTACCCCAGGACATTGCCCTCTATCCCACGCTTACGGGTTATGAGAACCTGACCTTCTGGGGGAATATGTATGGTCTTAGGGGCTCAGGGCTAAAGAAAAGAATCGGTGAAGTCGCGGAAGTAATAGGTCTTAACGGCCGCATGAAGGATAGGGTGGATAAATACTCAGGAGGCATGAAAAGGCGGCTTAATATCGGAGCAGCACTGCTTCACAAGCCGGAGCTTTTAATTATGGATGAACCGACAGTAGGAATAGACCCGCAGTCAAGGAACCATATACTGGATACGGTACTGGAGCTTAACGGGCAGGGGATGACAATAATCTACACCAGCCACTACATGGAAGAGGCGGAGTACCTGTGCAGCCGCATCTGCATCATGGATCAGGGGAAGATAATCGCTTCCGGAACTCAGGAGGAGCTGGTGGAGCTTATTAAAGGGGAAACGCAGGTCAGCCTGAAGCTGGATAGGATAGACCGGGATATCCTGGAAAGGCTCAGGTCGATAAATGGGGTTGCTAAAGCAGAGCTGTTACAGGATGAAATTGCTGTATCAGGTGAGAATGTTGATATAATATTGTCGGATATTATTGCCAAGGTAACAGAGCATGGAAGGCGCATCTCATCCATTGACGTCAAGAAGCCAAATCTGGAAGCCGTTTTCCTTCACTTGACGGGAAAGGCTCTGAGGGATTAAGGAGTATGGGTATGAAGATTATAAGTATTATAATCAAGGATTTAAAAACAGTATTAAGCGATAAAAAGGCACTGGCAATAATCATAGCAATGCCTTTGGTACTTATGGTGATTATGAGCTCCGCTCTGAAGGGAAACTTCACAAGTGGAGATGGTGGGGATATGGAAAAGGTAAAAATAGCTGTTGTGAAAAATTATGACGAAAATAAGGATTCGCTTATGTTTTATGAATCATTAAAGGGCGGGTTTCTTTCAAAGGGGATGGGGGGAGAGGCAGCAGAGGAGCTAAGAGCTTCCAGCGAAGATGTTGACCCTGAGAAGATATTCTTTGAAGACTTTTTAGGCAGTGAAGATGTCGAAAAGATCATAGCATACAGAATAGAAGAAGAGAGTAGAGCACGCAAACTGCTTGACAGCGGGGAAGTCTCCGCAGTGGTGCTTTTACCGGATGAATTCGTATATGATATGAAGATAAATCTGCTCACACCATTAAGGAACAAGGTAGATATCAGAGTGCTGACGCATCCGGACAGAAGTATAAGCGGTCAGGTAGTTTTGAGTATTGTAGAAGCTTATTCTGATGCAATGTCTTCTGTTGTAATAGGAAAGAACGTGCTTATCGAGGCTGCAATGCAGCACGACCTTGGGGGTGACGGCATAAAAGGCATGAAGGAAGTTATAGATGGAATCAGTAACGCAATGAATAGAATTAACATAGATATTGAGAGTGTGACAGTGGAGGGCAGAAAACATATAGGAAGCTCTGACTATTATGCTGTGGCAATGCTGACAATGTTTATACTTTTTGCAGCCGGCCACGGCGGGAGAATGCTTCTGGAGGAAAAGGAGAACATAACCTACCAGAGGATGATATTAGCCGGTACACCGAGACTTAGTATATTGCGGGTAAGTTCTTTACAGTGTTTTTAATTGCCCTGCTTCAGATAAGCATAATGATTACATTCTCACATTTTGTATTAAAGGTTCAATGGGGAAGCACATTCCCAGTTATACTCATAAGCGGTTCAACTGCATTTGCAGTAGCTGGAATAGGAAGTACCCTTGCAGCCGCCACTTATAAGGCAGGTAATTATAAAATGGCGAACATTTTTGAGAGTATTATTTTACAGATAATGGCGCTTTTAGGAGGCAGTTTTTTTCCGGTAGACGTTATGCCTGCAATATTACAGAAACTGAGCTTCCTGTCTCTTAGTGGAATAGCTCTAAAAGCTTACCTTAAGATAATGATGGGTTATGGAACAGCGCAGGTGACGGATTATATTGCTATATTGGCAGGCATAGGAGTTCTGTTCGTGGTCCTTTCGGTGCTGATACTCAGAGAGAAGGGGGAGATTGCAGATGCTCAGTATAATAAAATTAAGACTGTTAAGGCTTAGGGACGAGTATATGGTATTTATAATTATGACTGTCATGGCCTTTGGTCTCACCGCCATATTTGGCGCTTCTTTCGATGAGTTCAGACCTGCAGTGTTGGTTGTGGATGAGGATAAGAGCAGTTATTCTGAGGTTTTCATAAGTGAGCTTAAGACCAATAAAGGGTTTAATTTCGTAGATTCAGATATAAAAAATGCAACAGCAAAAGTGGAAGAAGGCAAGGTGCTTACCGCACTGGTAATACAGAAGGGCTTTGGTGAAGATATAAAGGGCGGAACTCAGGTTTCTTTAGGAGTAATGAAGGTTAAAGATGATACGTTGATACTCACCCTCCAGAAGCTGGCATCGGGTATTGCAGTCAAGATGGCAGGGGGAGTGAGAATAGCAGATATAACAGCGGATTTCATACAAAACATGAAGCCAAGCGTTGATAGTAAGGCGGTAACAGCAGCTGCATATAGAAATGTCATGGAAGCATGGAAGTATAAGAAGCCTGTGGCTGTAACGTCTTCTGCTGTCAAAACAGGATGGAGCAGCAGCTATGATAGTCAGAAACATTCCATGATTGGTTTTTCTCTGTTCTTCTCGATGTATACCATGGTGTTTGGAATAGGTACAATATTAAATGACAGACAGTATAAGACCTGGCAGAGAATGCTCATATCTCCGGTATCAAAGGCTTCGATACTTGGAGGCAGCATGGTTGTGGCATATCTTACCGGTATTATTCAAATAGGAGTATTGATATTGGGAGGTAAATATCTGCTGGGGATTGACTGGGGAAACAGTATACTTGGAGTTCTGATGGTAGCGGGTTCATTTGTATTCACTGTTACCTCCATGGGTCTCTTGCTGTCCGGTGTGGTAAAAACCCATGCGCAGCTTTCTGCTATCACTCCTGTGGTGCTGACCAGCACTTCAATGCTTGGAGGCTGCATGTGGCCATTGGAGATAGTCAACTCAAAACCTTTACTTTTTCTGGCTGAGCTTACTCCGCAAAAGTGGGCGATGCAGGGCATGGAAAGCATAGCAAGCAAGGGTATGGGCTTTTCTGCGGCGGTGTTTCCTACACTTGTACTTTTGGTAATGGGAGCTATATTCTTTGCTGCCGGAGTCAAAACTATGAAGTTTGATTGAATTTATGGGCAAATAATAAAAATACTATGGATAATGCGTACACGTAGAGTTATAATATAATAAAGTGATGTGTCTCTTAAATGAATGAACTTCTAATCCTGTAGAGGCACAACATTAAGGAAGTGCATTATTAACACTTGAATAGTCAGAAATATACTGTGTTAATAAGCACGACAATGTGGGGGATTAACTCAGCTGGTTAGAGTGCCATCGTCACAAGGTGGAAGTCGCAGGTTCGAGTCCCGTATCCCCCACCATTACTATTAAATCAGAGAGCTATCGAAAGATTGCTCTTATTTTTAAGGCGTTTTTGCAGCATAGATTAGTGCAAAATAAACTCAAGAGAATTTTAAGAAACAATGAAAGGATGATTGAGATGGGAATTAAAGTTCCAAGCGATATAGAAATCGCTCAGCAGGCGAAGATGAAGCCTGTATCAGAAATAGCAGAACAATGGGGTATTAAAGAGGATGAATTAGAGCTTTACGGAAAATATAAAGCAAAAATAAACCTCAGCATCTTTGAACGTTTAAAAGATAAACCTGACGGCAAGTTAATATTGGTTACGGCTATTACTCCAACTCCGGCAGGAGAGGGCAAGTCAACAACCGCAGTAGGCTTAGGACAGGCACTTAATAAAATAGGCAAGAAGACTGTAATTGCTTTGAGGGAACCATCCCTGGGACCGGTTTTCGGAGTAAAGGGCGGAGCAGCCGGCGGAGGATATGCCCAGGTTGTACCTATGGAGGATATCAATCTTCATTTTACAGGAGATATGCATGCAATAACTACAGCAAATAATTTGCTTGCTGCAGCTATAGACAATCACATTAATCATGGGAATTCACTGAATATCGATCCGAGACAGATAGTATTGAAAAGAGTAATGGATATGAACGACAGGGCACTCCGTGAAGTAGTGGTGGGCCTTGGAGGTAAAGCCAACGGTTTTGTAAGGCAGGACGGCTTTATGATTACTGTGGCTTCTGAAATAATGGCAATACTGTGTCTTTCCACTGGTTTAATGGATCTTAAAGAAAGGTTCGGAAGGATGGTCGTTGCATATAATTATGACGGTAAACCTGTTACTTGTGCTGATTTAAAGGTGCAAGGAGCTATGGCGATACTTATGAAGGATGCAATTAAACCGAATCTGGTGCAGACTTTGGAAAACACACCAGCGCTTATTCATGGCGGACCTTTTGCCAATATAGCCCACGGCTGCAACAGCATAATGGCTACCAAGCTGGGACTTAAACTTGGAGAATACCTTGTTACGGAGGCAGGTTTCGGTGCCGACCTCGGGGCAGAGAAGTTCTTTGATATCAAATGCCGTTACGGCGGGTTAAAGCCTTCGGCAGTTGTTTTAGTAGCAACTATCCGTGCATTGAAAATGCATGGCGGAGTGACTAAGGCAGAGCTTGGCAAAGAAAATCTTGAGGCACTGGATAAGGGTTTTGCAAATCTTGAAAAGCATATAGAAAACTGCCGTAAGTTCGGACTTCCTGTAATGGTTGCAGTAAACAGATTTGTAAGTGATACAGAAGCGGAAATTGAACTGCTTGTAAAGAAGTGTAAGATATTTGGTGTAGAGGTTGCACTTAATGAAGTTTGGGAAAAAGGCGGAGAAGGCGGAACACACATGGCCGAAACGCTTGTGAAGCTGGTGGAAGGTTCAAAACCTGACTTCAAGTACATATATAATGTATCCATGCCTATAGCAGAGAAAATAGAGGCAATAGTTAAAGAAATTTATGGCGGAGACGGTGTGGTGTTCTCGTCAAAGGCTCAGAAGGAAATTAAGAAGCTGGAGGAATTCGGCTTGGATAAGCTGCCTGTATGTATGGCAAAGACTCAATATTCACTTTCTGATGACCCAAGTCTTCTAGGTGCTCCAAAAGGGTTTATGGTAAATGTAAAAGAAGTCAGGGTATCTTCCGGAGCAGGCTTCATAGTATGCCTTACAGGGGACATAATGGTAATGCCCGGACTACCGAAGGTGCCTGCAGCAGAAAAGATTGATATAGATAAGAATGGCGTAATCACAGGGTTATTCTAATGTTTTTTTATGGGAGGGTTAAATAATGGTCAGCAACTATGAGATATCAAAAGCAATGACTGTTAAGCTTGACAGTGTATTACCCGAGTATCCGAAATTTTTGGAAGGTATCCGCAGGGCTCCGGACAGAGGCTTCAAGCTAACCCCTGCACAAACCGAAACAGCACTTAAGAATGCGCTTCGCTATATACCGGAGGAACTTCACGGTGAGGCAGCTCCTGAATTTTTAGAAGAGCTTATAACAAGGGGCAGAATATACGGCTATCGTTTCCGGCCAGATGGAGACCTTAAGGCGAAGCCGATAGATGAATACAAAGGAAACTGCATTGAAGGCAAGGCATTCCAGGTAATGATAAACAATAACCTCAGCTTTGATGTAGCACTGTATCCCTATGAACTTGTTACCTATGGAGAGACCGGATCGGTATGCCAGAACTGGATGCAGTACAGATTATTGATGAAGTATCTTGAAGTAATGACTAATGAGCAGACTTTGGTGGTAGAATCCGGCCATCCTGTGGGATTATTCAGATCGAAGCCTGAGGCTCCAAGGGTAGTAATAACCAATGCTCTTATGGTGGGTATGTTTGACAATCTTAAGGATTGGGATATTGCTGAACAGATGGGAGTAGCCAACTACGGACAGATGACTGCCGGTGGCTGGATGTATATAGGACCTCAGGGAATAGTGCACGGCACCTTTAATACTCTTTTGAATGCAGGGAGAAAGAAACTTGGGATACCTCAGGACGGGGATCTTAAGGGAAGACTGTTCATCACCTCCGGACTCGGCGGCATGAGCGGAGCTCAGCCAAAAGCAGTGGAGATTGCAAACGGAGTAGGTATAATTGCAGAAGTGGATTACTCCAGAATACAGACCAGATACAGCCAGGGCTGGGTTAAAAAGATATCCTCAGACTTTAAGGAAGTATTTGAAATTGCTCATGAGTATATGGAGAAAAGGGAGTCTATGTCCATTGCTTATCATGGAAACATAGTTGACCTTCTTGAGTATGCAGTTAAGAATGATATAAAGGTAGAACTTCTCTCAGACCAGACCTCCTGCCATGCAGTCTATGAAGGAGGCTACTGCCCTCAGGGGCTGACCTTCGAGCAGAGGACAGAACTGCTTAAGTCTGATAGAATGCAGTTCGCAAAGCTGGTAGACAAATCCCTGAGAAAGCACTTTGAAATGATAAAGGCACTGGTAGCAAAGGGTACATACTTTTTCGACTATGGCAACTCCTTCATGAAAGCAGTGTATGATGCCGGTGTCAAGGAAATATCCAGGAATGGAATAGATGAAAAGGATGGGTTCATTTGGCCTTCATATGTAGAAGATATAATGGGACCGGAGCTTTTTGACTATGGCTACGGACCTTTCAGATGGGTATGCCTGAGCGGTAAGCATGAGGATCTTATTAAAACCGACAAAGCGGCAATGGAATGCATTGATCCCAATAGAAGAGGACAGGACAGGGACAATTACATCTGGATCAGGGATGCAGAGAAGAACAAACTGGTTGTCGGCACCCAGGCAAGAATTTTATACCAGGATGCTATGGGAAGGACAAAGATCGCTCTGAAATTTAATGAGATGGTTAGAAAAGGCGAGGTAGGGCCAATTATGATGGGCCGTGATCATCACGATGTAAGCGGCACCGATTCTCCTTTCAGAGAAACCTCAAACATAAAGGACGGCAGCAATGTAATGGCAGATATGGCCACCCAGTGCTTCGCAGGAAATGCAGCAAGGGGAATGAGCCTTGTTGCACTTCATAACGGCGGCGGAGTAGGCATAGGCAAGGCTATAAACGGCGGTTTTGGAATGGTTCTTGACGGCAGTGAAAGGGTAGACAACATACTGAAATCAGCTATGCCCTGGGATGTTATGGGTGGAGTTGCAAGACGGGCATGGGCCAGAAATGAGAATTCCATAACAACAGGTATAGAGTACAACAAAGAGAATTCAAGGACTGACCATATAACCTTACCATATATTCCAAATGAAGATTTGGTTAAGGGCTTGGTTAAAAAAGCGTTTGAGAAATAGAATGGGGGGTAACAAATGAGTGGGATGAGTAAAATAATCGAATGTGTGCCGAATTTCAGCGAAGGCAGAGACTTAGATAAAATTGAGAAAATCGTAAATCCTTTCAGGGGAAAAGATGCTGTCAGGCTTTTAGACTACAAAAGAGATGAAGACCATAACAGAGTGGTTGTAACTGTAGTGGGAGAGCCTCAGGCAGTAAAGAATGCGATGATAGAAGCTATGGGAATAGCAATACAGCTTATTGACATGACAAAGCATCAGGGACAGCACCCAAGAATGGGAGCGATAGATGTAGTGCCCTTTATACCCATAAAGAATGTGAGCATGGAAGAAGCTGTTGAACTTGCAAAGGAAGTGGCTAAAGAGGCATCGGAAAAGTACGGGCTTCCAATTTTCCTTTATGAGAAAGCAGCGCGAGACCCAAAGAGAGAAAACCTGGCAAACATCCGCAAAGGTGAATTCGAAGGCATGGCAGAAAAGATAAAGCTCGCTGAGTGGAAACCGGACTACGGTGAGGCCTCGATACATCCTACTGCCGGTGCAGCAGTAATAGGCGCGAGAATGCCCCTTGTTGCATTTAACGTCAATTTGAATACAAACAGCATGGATATCGCCAATAAGATTGCAAGGAATGTCAGATTTTTAAACGGCGGCTTAAGATACTGCAAGGCAATAGGCATAGAGCTTAAGGACAGGGGAATAGTGCAGATATCCATGAACATGACCGATTATACAAAGACAGCGCTGTACAGATCCTTTGAACTTATAAGGATAGAAGCGGCAAGATACGGCGTGACTATCGTAGGAAGTGAGATAATAGGACTGCTGCCTATGGAAGCGCTGATTGACACGGCTGTGTATTATCTGGGAGTGGAGGATTTCTCCATGGATCAGGTACTTGAAAACAGACTGATGGAATAGCAGTAAAATTTAAGAGGGAGGAACATATTAAGGTTTTAATATGCTCCTCCCTTAAATTATATATCCAAACCCTACGGGTAGCTCCTTTGCAGGCAGGCTGAATTCTGGTTCAGGCACTTATTAGAAATGATCCTAAGGATAGTCCCAATCCCAGCAGCCATATCAAAGCTATAATTAATGTGGATTTACCTTCAGGCAAATCAAAAACCTTCGATATGCCGAACACCAGAAGTATGCACTGCCATAATATAAAAAAGTCGATTTTCTCAAACAATATACTCGTCATTGTTTTCTGTAAGGTTATAAATACCAGACTGTTTGTAAAATACATATATGCTGTTTGTATCACCATTCCTATGGATATTGCCATGCAGGACAGTGTGTAGACTGCTACAGCTTGTTTATAGCTCCCATTACCTCCAAAGAGGCGGATAACTCCGTAATATACTAAAGCTACGATCATGCCTGCTATTACATAATAAACAAACAGGGATAACAGGGAAATTATTATTACTTTGGGTTGTATGAGCATTTCCGCCAGTTTGTTTAAATATTCCGGTGTTATGGATGGCGACTTCTCAGCAACTATTTGCATATACTCGTATCGGGCTAAATAGATTTTAAAGTATGTGCCCAATGCTCCGATGCAGCTTATTATAAGGAGCTTCAGACCCCATGAGGGGTTTTCTTTATAGCTTTCAAACAACCTGTTTGGCTTGATAAAAAAACTGATTATTCTTTGTACCAAACTCATTTTAGGGGTATTAACATTATTTTCCATTTATTTGCCTCACTTTCTATATGCTTCACAATATAACTATATTTACGGTATATGGTATTTTGAACTCATAAAAATATGTTTAATCATCTTAAATTATTCTTGATCACATTCATAGGCAGACATTATCCCTTCGTTAGAAGAAGCTTATTGTTACTTAAGTAACACCTCTCTGATTCTTTTTGCATAAGAAAACAAAAGAAAATTATATTTGATCCTCATGCCTTGTGATTGACAATTAAGAATTTGATTTTCTATTCTTTCTATAATAGCAGGCGTTATCAATGGGTGGACTTTATAAAATATTTCCTCCTCACCATACCAAAGAGGATCGTCAAAAATACTTTCATCAATATTTATATTAAATGTATTTCTTGTTTTCCACAAGTCAGAAGGCAGCATGAATAACCAGCTCAGATTACAAGTAATATCATACTTCTCACTTATTTTTACAATCGTGGCCAGGGTTTTATTGATTAATTCTTCAGTCTCCCAAGGAAAACCAAGGATAAAAGATAAAAATACCTTGTTGGTATAACCACATTCCTTCAACAAATCTAAACATCTGAATAAATCATCAATGCACATGCCCTTCTTTATTCTACGTAAACCTTCATCATATCCACATTCGACGCCTATTTGCATTGAAGTAACCAACCTTGGGTCTACTTCTCCCAGGAATCCTCCCTTTAGCAAATTAGATACTCTGGCCTCTATAAAATATTCAACACCATCCTTACATGCACCCAGCATATCAAATATATCTCTGGCACGCTTAATATTTGTTGTGAAGCAGTCATCAACAAATAAAATACTATTTTTGGAAATAAACTTATACAGAAATTTCTTTGCATGAGCTAAGTTATCGTATAAGTCCTGTATTTCCAAGCCTCTCCAATTATATCTATGCGGGATCGAACAAAAAGCACAGCTGTATTGACATCCCCTTGAGGTCTCAAAAGGAAGCGAATAGTAACTGTCATTCGGAATCAATGAATATGCCGGTCTTTGATTAAGCTTTTCTAAAGAAATGGGAGGTGTATCCTCATGTTGAATTATACCTGCAGTCGTATTATATGATAATCCGGTGATTTTCTCAATTTTACCGCCATTTTGAATATACCTTAATAACTCCGGTAATGTTTCTTCTCCTTCACCTCTTATAATATAATCCACTTCGGTTGACATCAATATATGGCTGTCAAAAATAGTCGGATGGAGTCCGCCTAAAATAATAGGGATATCTTTATTCAGAGTCTTGACAATACCTATTGCAAGCTTTGTCAATCCCCAGTTAAATGAATTGGAAGAAAAGCAGACTACATCAGTTTTACTTAAATTTGCTTTAAAAATATCTATTATTCTAGATTTAATATCCCTATAATCCTGGGTTGAAAAAGAATTTGCATCAATAGTCGTTACATTATGACCATCTTGTAATAACAATGAAGCAAGAGTATATATAGCTAATGGTGGAACCCCGGCTTTGGAAAGGCCGGCAGGCTCAAGTTCACCCGGTAAAAATGTCAGTAAAACATTCACTATAAAACCTTCTTTCGTTATTATAATTTTAATCATATATAGCCAATATATATAAAATTCTGCACACATAAAATATTATGTAATTTACTATAGCATATGTTATTTCCATAAACCGAGACTATCCACAATTGCAATCATTGAGGCAGCTTGATGATCTTCACAGACAGGTGAAACAATAGGCGGAACATAATTATTTTTCATAACTTCACCTCCTTATATAAAATACATGTTTTTATAACATATCAAATGTCACCACTTTTTTCAGAAAGATAAAGAGTAAATATTTGGAACAACATATTTACTCAATAAAAATTGTTGATACGGAAATGTTATCTTCACCTATTTCCCGTAATAAAACCCCGTTATTATTTATTTTTAAGTCTTTAATTTCCAGTTTAAAGCTATCTGATCCTTTACTATAAAAATAGAACGTGCAGCCATTCTGGAAAAAATCAGAGTTAAATACATTTTGATAAAAAGATTTAGTAAACTCTAAAGCTGAAATAAATTCTTTAGAGTTGATAGCATGATTTTCAGCAAAGAATATTGAGTTAACATCAAAGGCTGCAATTTTAAACTGAGGAATAACTGATATCAATGCAACAGGTATTTCATTGCGTGTTAGCTTTATATAGCTTTCCAGACCTTTAATCCATTTTTGCCGAATAACTGTCTCAGAAAATTCTTTGTTAAAGTCATAATACGCATTTGTATACACACAGTTATATTTTTCAAAACATGTTGTAAAATCCGCAATAGCTTTATCTTCAATTAAATACTCCATTTTGAAATTATCATATTCCTTTTCATATACAGACTGAAATGGGTGGTTACCCTTCCATTTAATTATTCCATAGCGCCAAAACAGGTGCATTGTATTAATTAAATCATTTTCTATATTGTTATTTTCATCAATATTATAGGCTTCGCGTATGAGCATGCAAATTTCATTCAATGGTTTTCCACAGTTATCCAAAATTAGTTTTGCGGTATTATTTAACTTAACATAACTTAGCTCCGGATGATTTGTTAACATTATGACATAATCACCATTCTCCTCTATACGGGAAAATGATATAGAATTACTTACAACCTCAGGAATATAATCTGATAAATTTAACATAGAATTCCCCTCCGCATTATGTTATAAGAAAAAAGAGTAGCAATACATATTGTCATCTGTATCATGTCCTTTTTTAAATAGTAATTCCATTTTAAAGCCAGCCTTTTCCAGCAAATCAGCAAAACCGTAATTAAGCTGTTTTTGAGTTATCATTATTTTAATTTTAGTATAATTTTCATTTACATTAACGCTCTTAAAATTTTCTATTGCTGTTTGTAAGAAAGTAACATCCGATTTGGTGCAAATTGGAATATTTATTACGGTAGGGCTGATATTAATGCTTGGGTATTCAAATATAATTAATTCTTTCACCCGGGAATCAGCATAACCACCATATGGGAAAATTTCATGGTTCTGAAAAGCTGCCTTTATCCCTTGCACCTGATAACGCTTTCCATCTATTAATTTGCTTATATAAACATCATCAGCATATTTGTAATCCTTTTTTATCAAGAACATTGAAATATCATTAATCTCGTTTTCAGTGATCAGTTTATAAATCATATTATTCATAATTCACCTCATCAACTTTTTTTTACTCATTGACAAAATCTCACATTACGCTGTTCAGTTATTTTTCAGTTAAGGTAGATATAAGCATTAGTAGGTTTAAGTATATGATCAAAGTTAACAACTTTATCTGAGGAAATGTCTTAAGTATTGCACTACTTTTGTTCCTATATTTGAGTACAATACTTAAGCTTGCTTCTGACAACTGTGTCAGGATAAGTCCTAAGTCCTTAATAAATCCTAAATTTTCATATTAGTAAATATCACCAAGATATTAGCAATAAAGATTACTATTGCAATAATAAGGCATTTTGACGTGGCTTCCTTATTTAATACTGAGAAACATACGGTGGTGATTAAAAGAACTAAAGGGGCTAAGAACATAAAGGTCAATTTTGATACATAATTACCCAGTCCACCATTTAAATGCATTTGCAATCCTATGTTTTGGGGCAGATAATTGAATACAGCTACGTTGATTAAAATAGTTACTAGAAGCAGTGCAATTCCTAATCTCACGTAAAAAGCTTTGTTTTTTTCTTTCATTACCAATAATACCTCCTTTGATATTAAATTTGTTTTTTATATTAAACTTCAGCAAAAGCGTTCATATGTATATCCCTCAGATTAATTATTTCATCTGCCAGTGAAATAGTATCCTTGTTATGAGATACTATTACTATTGTTGATTTATATTTTAATTCCTCAACAATTTCTTTAAACATATTCTCACCCTGAGCATCAATAAAAGTAGTCGGTTCGTCCAATAATACTATCGGCGGCTTGCTATAATATAACCTGGCCAGTGCTATGCGCTGCACCTGCCCGCCGGACAGCGAATTGCTTCCTTCGCCTATATATGTATTTATACCATCCGGCAATTGAGCTACAAATGTATCCAGTTTTGCAGCTTTTACGGCATCCATAATTAAATCCATATTATAGTCGGCTTTACCACAAGTTATATTTTCCAGAATAGTTCCGCTGATCAGGAATTGGTTTTGCGGTTGATAACTTATGTTATTCCGCAATGACTCAATTGTCGCATATTTTATGTCTTTACCGTCTACCAGTATTCTGCCTTCCATCGGATCATAGAACCTTGCTATCAGCTTGCACAAGGTTGTTTTTCCACAGCCGTTGCTGCCTACAATAACATTGACCTTATTAGGCTTAATCTTGAGGTTTACATCTTTAAGCACCATGTTATTTTGTGTATAACCAAAGGATACTCCTTCAATTTCTATATTACCGGAGCCGACTTCCAGGTTAACATCGGTTCTATTCTCTTCCACCGATGGCTCCATATAATAGTATTCCTTGAACCGCTTAAAGCTTATCTTTATATTCTGGTATGCTACTATATTATTAAAAATTGACAATATACGGGGATAAATCATACCTGTGATCATCAGAAACGCCATAAGTATGCCAAGTGTAATACTATCCTTCATGATTAAGGTTCCACCATACCATAATACTCCGAAAGTCCATCCATTATTAATCAAACCTGAAATTACTCCTATTACATTGCTGCGTACTAAGATTTTAATATTTAGCTGTTTTATATCATTTAATTTATTTTCAACCTTTTTATTGGTGACTGCTTCCATATTCATGCCTTTAATCAGATTCAGGCTTCTTACTATTTCGGTAACATAGCCTGAAAGGTCCTGTGATTTTCCCATCTGCATTGTATAGTATCCTGATAGTTTGCTTTTGAGCTTATTAACAACCAGTGTTTGAATCAAAAGAACTATAAATACAAATACGGTAAGTTCAAAATTCCATGTGAATATTATTGCTCCCAGGCCTAATATAATGAGTATATCAATAGGTGTATTTATAAAAAAAATAGTTACCAATTTCTCTATTACATCTGTATCATTAAGTATTCTATAATTAACTTCTCCGCTTTTGTTTTTTAAAAAGAACTCTTCATTCAATTTCTGTATTTTCTTGAATAGCGATAATTTCAGCTTCATATTTATACTTTGAAAGGCTTCAGTAAATAAATAATTTGATACAATTCCGGTTACTGATAATACAAGCAGTATAAATAAGCAAACAAGAAGAAACCCAGTCAAATATTCCGGTTTTTTCTGATAGAAAACAACATCTATCAGAAACCTGGTTAAAAAAGGTGCTATTGAATTAGCTAAAAAAAATATTAAATATAATAAAAACCCTGCAAATATAATCGTTCTATTCCCTTTAATAAAATATATCAGTAATCTAAAATCATTTTTAAAATTTTTATTCATACTCAAACAACCTTTTTCTATATATTTCATATTATACCATAAATTATAATACACTCCCTTGCCAAACACAAGTTTATGAATTCAGGCATGTATAGCTGTCTCTATTCTGGCAAAAGAATTTATAAGCATTTTAAATTCACTTTTTGCTGATACTATGTTAGTATCAACTTATAACCATATGAATTGGGGACTGCCTAAACAGGCAGCCCCAAAGTTAAACTCTGAACAAATGTACGGTTTCGACTAATTACGGAGTAATGTCGATAACAGATACTACTAGTAATACAACAGCAGCAACTAAAGTAACAGCAGCTGTTTCAAATGAAACTGTTGTAGAGTTTAGAGTAGGATCTGCCAGGCTGAGGTTCTGGTTTCCCAGGCTCTGAACTGTAGGTCTTGTATATGTCATAATTTCACCTCCTTATATGGTTATGGGCTTTCCGGCTGATATTGCGCTATACCAGCCGGAAAGCAATATTTAATTTGAATGGTTTATACTCATATTTATTTGCCGAATACTTTGCCGGTATTGTTCAGATCATCATCAATCAAATCAATATAAACATCATTTTCTTCCCATACAACAGGCAGATCATCATATACTTTATTCATATCTTCAACCGATACTACCCGCTTTGCCATTTCTTTGGGAATACTGTATTGCCATAATCTTACGAGCCCTGCATCCCAGTATTCACTGAACTTATGCTTTTTTACATTGCCAACTACCAGCGGCAGATAAGGAGAAGCTACTATGTCGCCATTTGCACGCACAACACAGAAATTTATGCAATCACTGGAAACAGTCCTGAATCTGATTAAGTGGTCTATAGGGTCTCCCCAGCTAACCTGGGGTCCTTCTCCGGTTTTCTTTATCCGGTTAATCTCTTTTACAAGCTGTCTATACTGAATATTAGTAGGTTTTATGGATTCCAGATTCTTGTTGGCCCGCCCTAAAAGCATTAACGGCTGAACTCTCAAATCGCTATCATACATACCCAAATCTCTCAGCATATTATACACATCTTTGAATTGATGAATATTAAAGGAAGTGGGTGTAAATGCTACATTGACTTCAACATCCATTTTATTGAGAATTTTTATAGCCTCCATAGCCTTCTCAAATGCACCTGCTTTGTTTCTCAACCTATCATGGGTGGCCGGTTCACAGCCGTCAATACTTATTTGTATTCTGTTTACTCCGCTGTCAATTAATTGGCGTGCTGTTTCTTCGGTCATCAGAAGACCGTTTGTAACCATTGAAATCTGGCTTATACCACATGACTTAAGCAACTTGGAACATTCTATTATCAGATCTTTTTTCATGAGAGGCTCGCCGCCGCAGAAGCAAATGTTATACAACTTTAATTCTGCTAAATCTCTCATAAAATCAAGGATTTCCTCATCCGTCAGCTCATTATTGAAAACAATGTTTTCTCCGCTTGCATTGTAACAGTGTAAACACCTCAGGTTGCACTTATTAGTAATGTCAAACGCTATCTGGTGAGGACCTTTGAGTATATCTGCATGTTCAATAGATATTGCACTATTTTCAAACAATTAATATTCACACTCCTACTGTACAATATTGGTTGTATAACTAATACAAATAGCTATAAATCTCCAGATTCTTATTTCCCAGTTCCTTTTTTAAAATACCCTCTTTTACGAAACCCGCAGCTGATAACTTTTCAGCTATACACTTATCCTCAGGCTTGTCCTCCACAACTTGAAGCTTTATTTTTGTGATTTCTTCAACTGCAATTTCTTTAAGTATCTCTTTTGCAAAGTCCATTACTTCTAAGAAATACTCAGGGGATATTCTGACTACTCCTAAAGTGCTGACAGTTGAAATTTTAATAACCGGTATTAATATAGTAACAATGCCTTCTATTTGACCTTCGTTGTTTTTCAACAAGAAGTACTCCTCAGAGAATGCAAACAGCTTTTGTCTGTATGTCATCTCGTCAGTATATTCATCCATGTTTCTTGTAGGATTTTCATAGCTTAGCTTTGCATCCTTGCCATTTTCGTTTTTAAAGAATTCACAAAGCTTTAATAAATCATCCTCTTGGGCTATCGAAATAGTATAACCGTTTGCTAATTTTTTTTCGTAAGTATACATAAATGGATTTATCCCTCCTACCCAGCTAATTAGTCCTGATTTTGAATATTCCAATAATACAGTTATCAAATCCTGATAAGCGATTTCTTGAGTAACTCCGGCAAATACATTTAATATTTCTTTCACTATATCATTTGGCTTTCTTTCACCATTGCACATTTGAATTATTCTAAGTGCAGTAGGATTTATAACCAGCGTATTCAAATATGGTGCTTTTTTTGAATAGCAGGTTACAAATCCATCTTTTTCTTCTCTTATGTAACTGAAATTTTTTTCTGTGAACAATGGCTTGGAGTTTATGAAACTATTAACGTCAAGCTTCTTTAAACTATTTATAAACATAATTACCCCCACACATTGATAATAGATATGTAATAACCATGTTGGCAAAAACACCTATTAAAATTCCTAAGCTTATAAAACCTCCTAATAAATATATTTGTATTTTTATGGTACGGCCATGAAGATCAAAAGAAATCAAGAGAGAAGAATTACTTTACTTTGAATAAATAAGATAAAAGCATTTATACTGTTAATTCCCAAATTAAATCATAAAATGCTTGCCTTTTTATATGCCTTTTAAAGTGTAGATTATATTTTAGAATGTAATATCAGATATTTATATAATATAATACATTTATGGCAAAATATATCATTAAATAGTCACATTTTGCCATACAAAAGTCACAGTATTTATATAAATATATGCTAAAATAACAAAATATTACATTAAAGTAATATTTTGTTATTTATTATATTTAGTTTCCAACAAAAATTTATTCATACAATACCGGATTTTACTGCGAAAACTGCTAATTCAATTCTATTTTGAAGGTTAAGCTTTTTTAGAACTCCGGTAATTGCATTTTTTACGCTACCCTCACTAAGATACAGCTTTTGTGCGATTTCCATATTGCTGTATCCGCTGGATATCAATTTAATTAAGGTAATATCCCTATCTGTTAATTTTAAATTACCAATATTGTAATCCTGCTCACTGCAGGTACAATTGTTATTGAACTGTTTTTTTATTGAGTCAAAGACATGCTCATGTATTATTTTAAATCCTCTGGCTGCACTTTTTATTGCCAAAATCAGGTCATCCGGTTTGACATTCTTCAACACATAACCATCTGCTCCGTGTTTCAATGCTTTTGCTATACTTTCTTCATTTCTTAGGGCAGTAAGTATTATTACCTTTATATTTTCACAGCTTGTTTTTATTAACTTTGTTCCTTCTATTCCATCACAGTCGGGCATCATTACATCCATTAATACAATTTCAGGCTTAAGCTTCTGGCACAAATCAAATGCTTCCTGCCCATTTGCGGCACAGCCGATAACCGTTATTTCATTGCTCTGTTCAATGAAGATTTTAAGACTCTCCCTGAAAATTGTCTGGTCATCTGCAATTAAGAGCTTAATCATTGTGAATTCCCCCAAAAAGGTAATTTGATGTTTATTTTAAGCTGCGTTTCTTTTAACTATAAAAGTCTGTCTTCCGGCTTACCGGCAAAGACAGACTTTTCCTCAATTTGCTTAAATAAACTGCATTTTATTTGTCATTTAGTGTTTTACTTTGCTTACCGATTTGTTGCTTTCAAACACCATATGCTTTTTGTTCATCTAAATATATAAATAATCATTGGCTGTATTACATTAGAAACATATTATGAAAATAATATCATATTTGTAATAAAATGTCTATACATTTGATGAATGTTATTATATGATGCTATTATATTTTAATAATAGCTTACAATGATTTTCTTATGAATTAAATAACAGCGCCGTCTTTTATCTTGATGATCCTGTCTCCAAGCAGCTTTGCCTCTTCATCATGATGTGTTATCAGGATTATGCTTATATCCCACGTTTTTTTGAAGTGGATAAATTCATTATATACTTTTTGTTTTGTTTCATAGTCTAATGCTGAAAAAGGCTCATCAAGCAACAATAATTCAGGTTTTATCGATAGCGCTCTTGCTAGTGCAGCTCTCTGTTTTTCACCACCTGAAATCTGGGATGGATACCTGTCTTCTAAATGCTTAATTTTAAGTGCATTCATAAGGTTTTCACAATAGTTTATGTCTTTTATTCCTTTGCTCTTTATTCCGAAAAGTATATTATTTTTTACAGTCATATGTGGAAACAGGGCATAGTCCTGAAATACATATCCTATATTTCTATCCTTAACGGGAACATTGATTTTGTTAAAAGAATCAAAAACAATATTATTGTTTATTCTGATGCAGCCGCTATCCGGCTGTTTTATTCCAGAAATACAATCAAGTACCGTAGTTTTTCCTGAACCGGACAGCCCTTGAATTACAAGGACTTCATTTTTAATATCAAAGTTTATATTCAAATCAAAGTATTTAAGCTTTATATATATACCAACAGAAATCATTTCACTCACCTATATGTTTTGCTTTCTCTTCAGCCACATATTCAAACTGTATATTAAAGTAAAGCTGAAGGATAAAACAATAATCATTAAAATATTTGCTGTCTGTGTATCACCGCTTTCAACGGCAAAATATATTGCAAGCGGTATAGTTCCTGTTTTTCCGGGTATGTTTCCTGCTACCATCATTGTAGCCCCAAATTCGCCGAGAGCCCTTGAAAAAGATAATACAATACCGCTAATAATACCTGGAAGAGCAAGTGGCAGGGTTACTTTCCAGAATACCCTCTTTTCATCTGCACCAAGTGTTCTGGCAGCATTTTCGTATATATGGTTTACGTTTAGAAATGCAGATTTGCAGCTTTGATACATTAACGGCAATGAAACAACAGTTGCGGCCAATGCGGCTGCAACCCATGTAAATATTATGCTGACCCCGAAAATCTCAAATAATGCCTTACCGCAAATACCCCTCCTGCCTATTAATATGAGCAGACCGTATCCGGTAATTGAAGGGGGAATTACCATAGGCATTATTAGTATTACCTCAAGCAAATCCTTTCCCTTAAAATTATATTTGGTGAATAACCTTGCCAGAAGTATCCCGATTATTAGTGTAAAAATTGTGGCCGTAAAAGCAACTTTTGCAGATATAAGTATAGGTTCAATTATCATTTTACATACCTACTTTGTAATAACACTGAAACCATACTTGCTAAACACTTGCTGTGCTTCGTCAGACAATAAATAATCAATAAATGCCTTTGCAGAAGCTTTATCTTTGCTTGCCGATACAATAGCAGCGGGATATGCAATAGGACTATGTGTGCTCTCCTCAAAGGTATGTGCAACAACACTATTTTTTATTACGGTTGAATCAGAGGTATAAACTATGCCTGCTGCTGCTTCCCCTTTTTCTACATATGTAATAACCTGATTAACATCTTTAGCAAGTACCATTTTACTGCTTAATTTATCCCATAAATTCATATTCGTAAGGCTTTCTTTTGCATATTGCCCTGCCGGAACAGTTCCGGGGTCACCAATAGCTATCTTAATGTCAAAACCGGCTAAATCTGCTGCTGTTTTAATTTTGTCCTTGTATTCTTCAGATACAATCAATACAAGACTGTTTTTTAGCAAGTCTTTCCTGCTGTCTTTGTCAATCAGATTTTTACTTTCCAAAGCATCCACTTGTTTTTTACCTGCTGAAATAAATATATCTGCCGGCGCTCCTTCTTCAATCTGCTTCTGTAGAGTACCGGATGCAGCAAGGTTAAGGGTGAGCTTGATATTATTGCTTTGCTCGAATTTTGGCTTTATTTCATCAAGTGCCTCTTTCAAGCTTGCAGCAGCACAAACAGTTATGGTTTTAGGATTTACAGCTGGTTGATCCGGTGTATTCGGTACACATCCGGGTAAACACAATATGCCCACCAGTAAAGTTAAAACTAAAATAATTCTTTTCATTATACCCTCCTATAATCGCATATCAAAAATGCGTTCTACTAAAGAAAGTATAACGCATCCAAAAATAAATGTAAACTGTAAAATCAGGAAATTATATCCGTTATAAGCAGCTATCTCCAAAGTGCTTTTGAAATATTTCCTGGAGGCTTTTTTCGCACTCAATGTAAAAGTTCTGATAAGCAATAATAAGCTCTTCGGCTTTTTCGGTAAGTTCCGAGCCCCCGCCTTTTAATCCGCCGGATTTGCTTGATATTAGTTTATATCCTAGTTTTTCTTCTATAGATTTTATCAGAGTATGTGCTTTGTTGTATGACATATCCATGAGTTTTGCTGCTTCTCTTAATGAACCGGTCTCTTTAACTCCTTTAAGCAGCATAAGAGGACCTTTACCAAATACTTTCCCTTCTTTATCAATCCAAATTTTATATTTTAATTGAAACATGTCCATCACCTTTCAATTCAATTATATTTTCATAATATATATCGTATGAAATCACTAATAATTATCCTATCACAAATGAAAAATTACACAAGCAGTGAAGGAAGATAAAAGGCAGAGAACTGCCTTCAATCTTTATATTCTAATATTCGGTATAAATGCTGGTATATCCATATACAAAATGGTAATGTCGGCTGTCCATGGTGGTTATACATTGATAGAAATGAATGTGTCCTTCTTCTACTTCAATACCCGGGCTTGTTATTATTGAATAATAGTGTACGTGGCCGTTATTTTCAGTAGTATAACCTGACATATAATGGACATGCCCGTCAAAATCAGGGTTTTTAGTAGTCGTTCCGGAGTAATCGTGGAAATGTGCGGCAGCTTTGCTGGTTCTGCCTTCAAAGCTGTGATTGTGCAATTCATCATACATGCTATGCACCCCCTCTTATTAATCTATGCAGGAAATGCCTTTTTGGATATAATTACATCCGAATTTACATATTAATATTGTTGATGTATTATAAGGTTAAAATACTGAAAATGGTGGGATACAATATGAAGGTAAGAATATTAGTCGTTGATGATGATTGTAATATTGCGGAGCTTATCAGGCTGTACCTGGAAAAGGAGATGTATGAGGTAAAGACCGTATACACCGGTAAGACAGCTCTTGAGGTGTTCCATTCATGGACTCCCGATCTTGTTATTCTGGATATAATGCTGCCTGAAATAGACGGCTACGAGGTTTGTAAGCAAATACGGAAGGTAAGCAGTATTCCAATTATTATGCTTACTGCAAGGGGAGAAACCTTTGATAAGGTGCTGGGACTGGAGCTGGGTGCGGATGATTACCTGGTAAAACCTTTTGAGCCCAAAGAGCTTACAGCAAGAGTGAAAGCAGTACTAAGAAGAACCATGAGCTCTGATACGGCGGTTGAAGAAGTTGTTTATTCTCAGTTGGTGATTAATAAAAGCGATTATAGCATTACATACCAAGGGAAGAAGGCAGACATACCTCCTAAAGAGCTGGAGCTTTTTTATTTTCTTGCAAGTCACCCTAATCAGGTATTTACAAGAGAGCAGCTTTTAGAGAAGCTCTGGGGTTATGACTTTATGGGTGATACCAGAACTGTGGATGTTCATGTGAAAAGGCTGAGGGAGAAATTCAGCGACGAGGCGGGCCGTTGGGAGATAAAGACTGTCTGGGGTGTAGGCTATAAGTTCGAGGTGAGATGATGAAGAACAGCATACAAAAGAGATTGTTTATTACCTATGGTATAGCAATAATTATAGGTTTTGGAATACTGGCCCTGGCACTTCTTAAGATATTCGACCAGTATTTCATTGAGGACAGAAAAGAGCTTTTATATGAGCAGGGTAAAAAGGTGGCAAGAGAAGCTGCTTCAGTGCTTTACCTCGAAAATCCCAACTCAAGGAGTCTTGCAGATGATTTGCAGATACTGGATAAATTCCTTAATGCGCATATATGGGTTGTGGACAGTGATGGAACCATAGTTGCTGTGTCCGGCTCTAATGAGGAACGGGTCTTGGGGAGAAATATTGACGAAGGGGAGCTTAATAAGCTTGCCGGAGGACAAAGTATAGAGGAGCAGGGGGATTTTGGGGGGAAGCTTAGTGAACCCTCCTTAACGGTCGGCTATCCTGTCTTTGTCAATAATATGTTTGCCGGAGGGGTGCTGGTTCATGCTTCGCTCATGGATATACAGAAGAACTTCAAAGAGATCTACAGGCTGACTTTATGGGCTATACTGATTTCTGTAGCTGTTGCCTATGGGATTTTATATATACAAATCAGAAGAATTTCAGACCCTTTAAAGGAGATCAGCGAGGCAGCTAAGGTTATTGCAGGAGGCGAATTCCAGAAACGTCTGGATATAAAAACCGGAGATGAAGTAGAAGAGCTTGGAAGAAGCTTTAACAACATGGCTGATTCATTGGAAAAGATAGAAGAAAACAGACGAAATTTCGTAGCAAACATATCCCACGATCTGCGGTCGCCAATGACTTCAATCAGAGGCTTTATAGAAGGCATTATAGATGGAACAATTCCGGAGGATATGAGAGAGCATTACCTGAATATAGTTTTAGATGAAAGCAAAAGATTAATTGCAATAACAAATGAGCTTTTGGAGCTTAATAATATGCAGCAGGGAAAGATGGAAATCAGAAAGGATGCATTTGAACTCAATGAGACAATAAGAAGGAAGCTTATTGCTTACGAAAAAGGTATAACAGATAAAAAGCTTAATGTAACCTTCAGCATGTATGAGGAGAAAAGCTTCGTATTATCAGACCAAGGGCTGATTGAAAGGGTGCTGTCGAACCTTATTGATAATGCTGTCAAATTCACGCCGGAAAAGGGCAGTATAGAGATAAAGACCTTGAGCCAGGGAAATAGTATAGTAACAGAGATTAAAAACACTGGGGAGAATATTAATCCTGAAGAGCTTAACAAGGTTTGGGAAAGGTTCCATAAAGGAGATGCTTCCAGGGGCATATATAAAGGTGGTTATGGATTGGGACTTGCTATTGTAAAGGAAATAATAAGCCAGTTGGGCGAAAAAGTCTGGGTTTCCGGTGATGAAGGCTTTATTAGTTTCACATTTACAATAGAGAAAGTATAAAGTTTACAGTTTGTTCATATTTTGTTCAAAACTTTGAATTATACTTAGAATATAGTTTAAATTTACTTACGAGGAGGTATGAGGTATGAGCGAAATTTTTGATGAAAATAACAAGTATAATGAAAATGATAGTTATAGCGAATATGACAGTTATAATGAAAACATAGATTATAGCGAATTTAAAAGTTATAATGAAAGTGACTGCTATAATAATGAAGACACAAATTGTAACGAAAACTATAGCTGCAACGCAAACAACGTAAATGACGAGAATAACTTAAGCGGTGAAATGAACACTCCTTTTTACAGGGAGGTCATTGAGAAAAAGCCGGAAAAAAGTCCGAAGAAATTTATAGCGTTAGTACTTGCTGCAGGGCTTGGGATAGGTACTATTTTTGGATATGGGATGGATAATATTCTTCCAAATGCCGGAAATAATGCAAACAGTGTATATGCGGCAGGTGTAGAGAACACCAAAATAGTTTATGACGATTCAGTATCACCTGTAGTGCCAATTGCTAAGAAGGTATCACCTTCGATTGTGGCGATAAGCTTAAAGACAAAAACCAAAGACTTTTTTGGCAGGGTTTATGAAGGTCAGGGAACAGGCTCCGGAATCATCATTGACAACCAGGGGCACATAGCAACGAACAACCATGTGGTAGAAGGCGCAGATGATATAATGGTGGTACTTAATGATGGTACAGAACTTGAAGCAACTCTGGTAGGCAGAGATTCTCAGACAGACCTTGCGGTAATAAAGGTTGACCCGAAAAACCTGGTTGCTGCGGAACTGGGAGACTCCTCAAAGCTTGAAGTAGGGGAGCTGGCAGTAGCAATAGGCAGCCCAATGGGTACAGAATATGCCGGTTCAGTTACATCCGGAATAATAAGCGGACTTAACAGAGAAGTCAGTGTCGGGGATGAGTCGATAAAGCTTATTCAGACAGATGCTGCCATAAATCCTGGAAACAGCGGCGGGGCATTGGTAAACAGCGAAGGAAAGGTAATCGGAATTAATACAGTTAAGTTTTCAGATACTTCAGTCGAGGGTATGGGTTTTGCTATACCTATAAACGAAGCAAAACCTATTATACAGCAACTGATTAACAATAAAAAGATATCAAGACCATATCTTGGAATACAGGGAATGACCTTATCCAAGGAAGATGCTGAGGCGAACAAAGTACCACAAGGCGTTTATGTAAGTGATGTAGTTGAATATAGTGGTGCCGACAGAGCTGGAATCCAGAGGGGTCATATAATAACAAAAATTGATGACACGAAGGTTACTAATATTGAAGAGTTAATAGGGATTATTCAGAAGCATAAGGTTGGAGATATTGTGAAGGTAGAGATATATGATCAACTGGATCAGTATAAAACAGTTTCAGTAAAGCTTCGTGAAAGCAGTGAATAGACTGAACAAGAGACAGGCAACTGTCTCTTATTTATTTGTAAATGAAAACCACCTGATTTTTTATGGGTGGTCATGGCCTACGGCGAAAGCTCCCGAAGAGATCATCATTAATCTTATCTAGCTGACTGGATATTGAATATATTCTCATGGTATTTGTATTCATAATATTTGTTCAGAAGATGGAGAGGCTTATGATCATCGCACAATAATAGACAGATTGACAACTACGAATGTATATGTTAATGTGTAATTTAAATGGGAAAAAAATACACTAAAGGAGGAAAGTAACATGAATGTCAACGAATTGATTAATGAAATCAAAGAAGAAGGTTACTCAAAACCTCAAGTTGGTCTTATTACTCCAGAGATACGCACAATCGATGAGTATGCAAAACGCTCAGTTAGATTTATTGATTTGGAAGAAGAGAATAAAGAATAAGGTCTTATATGAGAGTCCGTTAGGGCTCTCATATATTTCAACCATAAATATATTTAAATTTATTTATATAAAGATTTAGTAAAGTTAATAGCCTAAATAATTAGCAATTGTTTGTTGTAAGATAAAAATACCAATTATTCAATATATTTAGAAAGACTGTATTTCAAATGTCAATACGTCTTATTGCCTTATAAAAGCTTCAAAAATTACTCAGAAAATTTAAATATAAGTAGCATTATGTTAGGAGAGGAAAAATTTGATTCTTACAGACTATGGGAAAACTCATATCCCAATGAAATTTACTTGGGAAATGACAGAAAAGTGTAACCTTAATTGTGTTATGTGTTACTCAATAAATTGTAGTTCCTCAAAAAATGTTCTTAATGAACTTTCTACAAAAGATGCTTTAAAACTATTTGATATTTTAGAAAAGAATGAAGTACTATATCTTTTTTTAGATGGAGGTGAACCATTATTAAGAGAAGATTTCTTAGATCTTTTACAAGTAGCTACATCAAAATTTTGTACATGGGTATCAACTAATGGTACTTTAATTAATAATACGATCGCAAAAGAACTCAAAAAATCAAATGTTGGAACTGTGTTTGTTAGTTTACATGGACACTCTGAAAAAATACATGATAGAATTACTCAAACCCCAAAGGCATTCAATGCAACTATTAGGGGGATTGAGTCATTAATGAATCATAAGGTGCCTACTATGACATCCTTCCAAATTTCTCGAATAAATGCAGGGCATATAGAATCATATATTAAGATGTGTAAAGAATTAGGTATACCTAAAATTAATTTTTTGAGACCTTATCTTCTCGGCAATGGGCAGGATAATTACAAAGAATTTGCACTTGATTCCAAGGAGTATGAAGAGGTAGTAAAAGAAATAGATAAAAAATGCAACGAATATGATATTTTGTATGGACATTCTTTTGATGAAAGAAATCATAATTGTTGTAAACAAGCTTTTTCATGTGATTCAAGAGGATATTTGATGAATTGTCCTTACCTCAGATTTTTACCCCGCCTTGGAAATGTTTTTGAGAAAGAATTAATAAGTATTTGGAATTCCGATGCAGCTCAAGAAATTCGAAACTCATATAAGGAGCTTTCAGTAGAATGTTTGGATTGTAAAAATGTAGAGTTTTGTTGTGGTGGTTGTACAGCAAGCAGATTGATAGAAAATGGAAATTTAAAAAATAGAGATCCGATTTGTTATTTATGAGGTGTATTATGATTATAATCAGAAGAAATAAAAGTATAAGGTATACCTATCCAAGGGTTAAAATGGATTTTGGGATTAGTATGTTCTTTTACGATCCTGAAAGTGGAAAAGACTATGTTACAAACCAATTAGGAGCATTAATTTGGAGTATTATTGATAATGATGTATATTTGAATAATGTAATTGAAGAGATTTATAAAACTGGTATATGTTCCGATCATGATATGCTAAAGGAAGATATAATTAAACTATGTAATGTGATGGTTAAACGGAATCTGGCTAATTATTTAGAATATAACGGAGGTTAAAATGCAAATTTGTTTGGAGGGTATTATAGAGAAACATGATTATATTGATGTAATAAAGACAAAAGATGGGTATAGGATCCACGATTTTGTTTCAGGTATGATTCTAAAAGTAAATAGGATAACTGCGCTTATAGTGCTACTATTAGATGGACTAAGTTATGAACAACTACAATTAAAAATTGAAGAAAAATTAGGCGAAGAGTTTATAAATGATGATGATCTTAATGAACTATTAGTGAATTTGTACTATCTTAAAATAATAAAGATCATTAATGTTACTACCCACTTTAAGTGCCAAAGAATTGCCCAAGTTGCATGACCGTTTACAGA
>Ga0066604_10000196_pt1 | contig 41706 bp, 31 predicted proteins | sample Higcelwee11metaG_FD_59501 | JGI IMG/M metagenome (GOLD analysis project Ga0066604, IMG submission 59501) | Freshwater pond sediment microbial communities from the University of Edinburgh, under environmental carbon perturbations - High... | ecosystem: Environmental > Aquatic > Freshwater > Pond... | reverse complement strand
AGCGGCCCCCGTGGCAGGCGCCGTTCGCGTTGCTCGCCGGGATGCCCGGCCTCGCCCGCGCGCCAGGGCTCGCGGCGCGGCTGGTGCCGGCGTTGGCGAGGATGGGCGCGGTGGAGGCGCTGCATCGGGTGTATCCGAAGGATGCGGCGTCGGTGGCGGGGTGGGAGGAGAGGAGGCGGAAGATTGTTGGCTGACCCGCAATAACGCGATCAATACCCCCGCCGAATCACCCGCACACACCCCAGCCCATACCGAATCGACCGCCACAGCGAGATCGACTGCACGCTGGCGTCATACCGAGCCCGCGCCGGGCGCTCGGTGAACCGGAAGCCCGCCACGGCGAGGCGCACCAAGACCTGTTGGTCAAAGACATAGTCGTCGGAGAGCTCGTCTAAGGCCAAAGCCCGCAGCGCCTCGCCCCGAAACGCCCGCGCCCCGGTGTGCAGCTCCGTCGCCTGGATGCCCAGCCGCCGCCGGGCGTAGGCCGTGAGCGCGCGGTTGCCCAGGCGCCGCCACGACGGGATCACCGCGCCGCCGTCCGCCGCCAGAAACCGAGAGCCCAAGGCCACGTCCGCGTCGTCCAAGGCGTCCAAGAGCGCCAACACGTCGCCCACGTCGTACTGGCCGTCACCATGGACCAGGGCGATCCGCGTGGCCCCCGCCGCCAAGGCCGCCTGATAGCCCGTGCGCTGGGCCGCCCCGTAGCCGCGGTTCTGGGCGTGGCGCAAGAGCGTCACCCCAGCAGGAGCGGTGAGCGGCGGCGCGCTGCCGTCGTCGACCACAAAGGTGGGCAGGCCCGGCGGCAAGGCCGCGAGCACGGCGGGCAAGGTGGCGTGTACGTTGAGCCCGACGATCACGGCGACCCTCATCGCAGCACGTCCCGCAGCCGAACCCGGTGCTTGAGCAGGTGGCCCCACATCGCCCACTCGCCGAGCGCCCAATGATCGGCGTCGGCCCTTCGTTTTGCCAAGGCGTCTGGCGCCGCGACGACCCCGGCGACGAGGCCACGCAAGGCCGCCCGTTTGGCCCCGGACTCCACCCGCGCGCTCCAGCCGCGCCCCGAGGCCGAGGCCGCCGCCAAGCCGCCCAGACGCAGGGCTGTCCAGGCGGGCATCGTGAGCACGGCGCTCATCGGCAACGACCGGATCGCCGCCCGCACCCGGTTTCGCTCGACGAGGAAGACCTTTCGTGGGGTGTAACGCCCATAGGTCGCGCCGAGGTCGTGAACGATGCGGGCCTCGGGCACATAGACCAGGGGGAAACCCCGGCGGCGGGCGCGCAGAGAGAGGTCTACGTCTTCACCAAAGGCCTCCAGATCCTCATCAAACGGCCCGATGGCGTCGAGCACGTCGCGGTGAACCAAGAGCGCCGCGCCCGAGCACGCGCCCACCTCGCCGGGGAGGTCGTAGGCCGGACTGTCGTGGTCTTCGCGGCCCCGCGCCCAGTTGAAGCCGTCGGGGAAGAGGCCGTGGCCGGTGTTGTCCAGGCGCCCGCTGCCGTCGCTGAGCAGGATTCGTGGCTGGTAGAGCCCGGGGCGGGCGGCGGCGGCGGCGCGCAGCGCGTCGATAAAACCCGGCAAGGGCGCGGTGTCGTCGTTGAGCAGGAGGATCAGCGCCCTCGCGCAGGCCGCGAGGCCCAGATTCGCCGCCTTGGCGAAGCCGACGTTCTCGCCCAGGTGCAGCACCTCCGCGCCAAACGCCGCGCAGGCGGAGAGATCCGCGGCGCCGGGGACGTTGCTCACCGCGACGTGCAGCGTGTCCAAGGGCCCAAGCTGGGGGCGCAGCGCGGCGAGGCCCCGCGCCAACAGCGCGCCGCCGCGGTGGGTGATGATGAGGGCGGAGAGCGGCGTCTGGGGCATGGCTGCGCGGGGTCGGGGGCTGCGGAGAGTATGCCACGGGCGGAGCATCCGCGGTCGCGGGGCGCGCCTCCCCTTCGCCCTACAACGGTGGCCGTACAAGGTGAGTTTAGATCGCGCCGAGGCGCGCGCGGGTTGGGCTCGGCGAGCCGACGTATGGGGGCGATGGGGCGGGGCCGACCCGCGGGCGCCCGGCAGACGAGATGGGCTCAAATTGCACGGCTACCGCGGTAACCATGAGGCCCGCGGCGGAATAGAGCGTCGGGGTGACCCCGCCCTCCCCTGCCCCGCCGACCCCCGACGCGCCCGACGCGAGCCCCCGCGCGGCCCTGCTCTGCGGTTTTTTGGCCCTCGGCGTACTTGGTTGGATGTCCAATCAACATCCAACGCTGCGTCAGGTGGACTTCATCGGCTTCTCCGTGCGCGCCGAGCGCCTCTGGGGCGGCGCAGCCCTCGACTCCGACCTGCTGAACACGCTCTACCCCGTGGGGTACCCCGCGCTGCTCGGCTTGGGGCAGCGCCTCTGCGGGGATGTGCTCTGGGCGGGCAAAGGGCTGGCGGTCTTGGCCGGGGCGGGGCTCGTGGGCGTGACGGCGCGCTGGCTCGGCGTCGGCGCGGCGCTGTGGGCCTTGGCGACGCCGATGGTGCTGGAGTTCGGCGCCGTGGAGGGCACGGACATGCCCGCCGCCGCGCTCTCGTTGGCCGCCTTGGCCACCGCCGCGCAGCGCCCGGCCCTCTCCGGGGCGTTTCTGGGCGCCGCGATCTTGTGCCGCTACACCGCCTTGGCGGCTGCTCCTGTGGCGCTCTGGCTCACCCCGGCCCGAGGGCGCCTGCTCCTCACGCTCACCCTCACCCTGGCGCCCCACTGGGGGGTGGCCTTGTGGCAAGGGCGCTCCCCGCTGCCGGATCAGTCGATGAACATGGCCATCGGCGCGGGCGGCCCGGGGCAGGCGCCGTCCGCCGTCGAGGCCCTTCAGCGGGCCGTGCTGGGCGCGCTGGAGCCTTGGACCGCCAAGCTCGGCGCCTTGGGTCTGCTCGTCGGGCTGTGGCGCCGCGACCGCCGCGCCTTGGCCCTGAGCCTGTGGGGCCTCTTTCACGTCGTCGGGCTCTCGTTGGCGTTCTCAACCCCCCGCCTCGCCCTGCCCGCGAGCCTCTGCGCCGCCTTGGGCCTCTGCTTCGTGCTGCGCGGGCCGGCGCTGTGGCTGGCGGCGGCGGGGCTCTTCGCCTGGAGCGCCCCTCGCCTCGCCGCGCCGAGCCCTCAAGAGGCCCAGCTCGCCCCGCTGGAGGCCCTCGTCGAGGGTCTTGAGGGCCCCTTCGCCTCCTCGACGCCCTGGTTCACCGCCCGCCGCGACGGCTGGCTCGTGGAGAGCCTGCCTCTGCGCGCCCTAGAGCGTGATCCCCGGCAGCTCACCCCCGAGCGCCTCGTCAAGCGCGCCCGCGAGCGCAGCCTCAAACACATCGTGCTGGAGCCGGGCCGGGTGACGGCGTCTAACCCTGGCCTGCGCCCCTTGCTCTCCGGCGCGCCCGTCGAGGGTCTGCGCCGGGTTCGCCAAGACAAGGGCTGGGTGATCTACGCGGTTGACCCAGCTCCCTGAGCCTAGTCCTCCTCGCCGCGTTCGTACTTGGCCCAGCGGTGGCGAAACGACCGGAAGGTGATGTGACACAGATCGGCGGCGCGGGTCTTGTTGCCCCCGACGGCGGCCAAGGCCGCGCGTAAGAGGCGCTCCTCGTACGCGCTGAGCATGGCGTCGAGATCGACCCCTTCGGCGGGAAAGTCCTCGACGCTGGGCACCCCCGCGGGCGCGGCGCTCGCGCCCAGAACCGCCGGGCGCGGCGCGCGGGCCTCCAGGGGCAGGTCTTCGGGGCGCACGATGTCGCCCTCACACATCGCGACGGCGGCCTCCATGACGTTTCTCAGCTCACGCACGTTGCCCGGCCAGGCGTGGGCGTGCAGGCGCTCCAGGGTGTCGGCGTGCAGGGCACGCACCCGTTTTTGGTATTCTCGGGCGTACTCGCGCAGGAAGTGCTCGGCGAGCAGGCGCACGTCGTCTCCGCGGTCTCGCAGAGGCGGCAGCTCGACGCTCACCACCTTGAGGCGGTAATAAAGATCCTCACGAAAACGCCCGGCCCGCACGTCGTCCGCGAGGTTTCGGTTCGTGGCGGTGATCAGCCGCACGTCCACCTCGACCTCCTTCACGTCGCCCACCGGCGTGACCTTTCGCTCCGCCAAGGCGCGCAGGAGCTTCACCTGGGCGCTGGGCGGCATGTCGCCCACCTCGTCCAGAAACAGCGTGCCGCCGTGCGCGGCCTGCAAGTAGCCGACACGATCGCTCACGGCCCCGGTGAAGGCGCCACGTTTGTGGCCGAAGAGCTCCGACTCAAAGAGCCCTTCAGGGATCGCCGCGCAGTTCACCGCCACAAACGGCTGGTCCGCCCGCGCCCCGCTGTAATGAATCGCCCGGGCGACCATCTCTTTGCCCGTGCCGCTCTCCCCCAACAGAAGGCAGCTCACCTTCTGGTCTTTCACCCGGCGGATCACGTCGTAGACTGGCATCATGCGCTCAGACGCCCCGATGAGCTGGCCGAACCAGAACTTCTGCTTGAGCTCGGCGCGTAGGGCCTGGTTCTCTTGGAGCAGGCTCTTGGTGCCCAAGGCCCGCTCGATGACGACGAGCAGCTCCTTGTTGTTGTACGGCTTCTTCACGAAGTCCGCGGCCCCGGCGCGCACGGCCTCGATGGCCTCTTCAGTGTCGCCGAAGCCGGAGATCATCACGATCGGCACGTTGGCGTGGGGCGCGCCGCCTTCACGCAGGCGCCGGATGAGGTCGAGGCCCGAGAGCCCCGGCAGGTTCAGGTCGGTGATGATGAGGTCGACGCTCAAGGTCTTGAGCAGGCGCAGGCCCTCTTCAGCGCTCGCGGCGGTGGAGGCTTGGTACTTGTTGCGCTCTAAGAGCATCGCCAACGTCTTCCTGACGTTGAGCTCATCGTCGATGACCAGCACGCGCGGCTCAGCGGGGGGCATCTTGATCCTCGGTCGGCGCGGTGGGGTTGTGGGGGTGCAAGGGCAACCATATCGCGAAGGTGGTGCCTTGCTGAAGCCTTGACCGAACGCGGATCTGGCCGCCGTGGGCGCGCACGATGCGGTCGACCACGGCGAGGCCCAAGCCGGTGCCGCCGGTTCGTTTGGTGAAGAAGGGGTCGAAGATGCGGGCGAGGTCAGCCTCGGCGATGCCAACCCCCTCATCGCGCACCATGACCGTCACCCCGTCCCCCTCGGCACCCAGACGCACCTGCACCACGCCGCCCTCGGTCATCGACTGCGCGGCGTTGCTCAAGAGGTTCCAGATCACCTGGCGGAGCTGATCGGGGTCGGCCAAAAGCGTCGGCGCGGCCTTGAGCTGGGTCTCTAAGCTCACGCGCCCGGCGATGCGTGGGTCGGCGCCCATGGCGGTGACGACGGCGGTGATGATGGCGCCCAGGTCCGTGGGCTGAAGCTGCGGCGCCTGGGGCCGGGCGCTCTCCAGCAGATCCGTGATCAGCCGCTCAATACGCGCCACCTCATCGAGCACGATCTCCCGCAGCGGCTGGTCCTCAGGCGCCACCTCCATCATCTGAACCGCGCCAGAGAGCGCCGTGAGCGGGTTTCTCACCTCGTGGGCGATGCTCGCCGCGAAGCGACCCACCGCCGAGAGGCGCTCTTGTTGGCGCACCTCCTGCTCCATGCGGCGCAGGCGGCTCACGTCCTCGATGGTGAGCACCGCGCCGCCGTCCTCCATCGGAGAGCGCGAGAGCAGCAGGTGCCGCGCCCGGTCATCTTCGCCGCGCTGCACGGTCTCCCAGGCGCCTTCAGGCTGATCTTCCCAGCCGGAGATCACCTCAGCGGCGGGGTGATGGGCCAAGGCCGGGAACAGATCGAGGGCCATCGGGTTCGCCGAGCGCAGGCGGCCGTCGGCGTTGATCAGCACGATGCCCGAGCGCAAGGCCCCGACCACCTGGCTGAGATCCTGCTCAAGCGCGTAGGTGCGCGAGGCCTGGCGCTCGAGCTGCTCCTCGGCGGCGCGCAGGCGCTCGGTGAGCTTACCCGCCAACAGCGCCGCCAAGAAGAAGCCCATCACACGCAATGAGACGTCCGAGATGAGGCCCGGCAGGCGCTCCGGCGTGCCGAGGTTCACATACTCCCAGCCTTGCCACACGCCCATCAGGCCCAAGATCGTGGCGTAGACGGCGGCGACGAGCAACGAGCCGCGCCCGTCCACCAGGTACGCCGAGCCCACGACGCTGAGCACATAGAGCCCACCAAACACGCTGGACGCGCCTTTGGTGAGTAAGGTCACGGCGGTGATCGCCGCGCAGTCCATGGCGAGCTGGAGCCAGGCGACGCGGTGAACGTCTACCCGGCGGTTCAGGCCGATGGCCGAGAGCGCCATGGCCGCGCAGACCAAGATCGCGATCAGCGTGAACCGCTCCCGCTCCGCCACCTGGGCTTGGCCCACGGTGAGCCAGCGCAGCACGAGGCTGCCGAGCAGCACCACGGTGAGGCCGAGCCGCACCGAGATGTACACCTCGACGTGTTGGCGCAGGCGCGCTGGGGTGAGCCAACGGTCCTGGCCGGTGTTCAGGGCGGGCGACGTGTGGACCTCCGGCTCGTGACGGCGCGTCCAGCGCTCAACCGACCGCCTGGGCCATAGAGAAGATCGGCATATACATCGCGATGACGAAGCCGCCGACGACGATGCCCAAGAAGAGCATAATCAGCGGCTCCATCATGCCCGTCAGCGCCTCGATGGCCTGATCGACCTCCTCATCGTAGAAGTCGGCGATCTTGTTGAGCATGACGTCGAGCGCGCCCGTGCTCTCACCGACGGCGATCATCTGGCAGACCATGGGCGGGAACACCCCGGCTTCAGTGATCGGCTCAGCGATGGTGCGGCCTTCAGAGATCGCGGTGCGGGCGCCCATGACGGCGTTCTCGATGACGACGTTGCCCGCGGTCTTCGCGCAGATCTCCAGGCCGTCGAGGATCGGCACACCGGAGGAGATCATCGTGCCCAAGGTGCGGCAGAAGCGCGCCACGGCCACCTTCTTGATGGTGTCGCCGAGCACGGGGATCTTGAGGAAGAAGGCGTCCATCGCCAGGTTGCCCTTGGGCGTGGCGTAGAACGCCTTGAGGCCGTACCAGATGCCCGCCAAGGCGCCGGCGATGATGTACCAGTTGCCCTGCACAAAGTACGAGAGGTTCACGACGAACTGCGTCGGCGCCGGGAGCGCGCTGCCCATGTCGGCGAACATCTTCTCGAAGGTGGGCACGACCTTGAGCAAGAGCACGAGGGTGACCAGACCGCCCACGCCGAAGACGATGAGCGGGTAGGTCATCGCGCCCTTGACCTTCCGCTGGAGCGCCTGGTTCTTCTCCATGAACTGCGCGAGTCGGTTTAAGATCGTGTCGAGGATACCGCCGATCTCACCGGCCGCGACGAGGTTCCGGAACAGCTCGTCGAAGGTCTGGGGGAACTTCTTGAGCGCGTCGGCGACGGTGGTGCCGCTCTCGACCTGCTCTTTGATCGAGCCGAGCTGCTCCCGAAGCGTCGGGTTCTCGGACTGCTCAGAGAGGATCGTCAGGCATTGAATGAGGGGCAAACCCGAGTCGATCATCGTGGCGAACTGGCGCGTGAACACGACCAGGTCCTTGATGGTGACCTTGGGCTTCATCAGCGCGGTCAGCGGCCCGAGGTTGATCTCGATCCCCCCCTTCGGCTTGACCTCGGTGGGGTTGATCTTCATCAGGCGGAGGCGCGTCTTGGCGGCCTCCACGTCGGCAGCCTCGATGCTGCCCTTCTTCGCTTCGCCGTTCGCGGCGCGGCCTTCATAGGCGAATACTGGCATCGCGGAAGCGGCCTCCTGCTGCTTTGCTCCGAACCGAGCCCTAGTGTACCTGCCAAGGGCCTACGACCGCAAGCCCCCAAGATCCTGCCGGTGGAAGAGGCGACGGGCCGGACAGCGCTGGGCCCTGCCCGGCCCGCCTCGCTCAGTCTTCGTAGCCAAGCTCATCCACGGGCGGGCGGTCTTGCTCGTCCGGGGGGAAGGGCTCGTCGCGCAGGTTCACGTCGTCGGGGCGCGGCGGCAGATCCCCCTCACCCGGGGGCAGCTCGTCCTCGTTGGGCAGGTTGAGCGGGCCGTTGACCGGGCCGGGGCGGCGCTGGTCGCCAGGGCCCGCGAGCTCGGGATCTTCGCCGTTGTTCTCACCGCCGCCGGCCTCACGCTGCTCACGAAGCTGCCGAATACGCTCACGGCGCTCGGCGAGGCGCTCATCCCGGCGGCGCTTGCGCTCGTCGGCGTCCATCGGCTCCTCGTCGCCGCCCTCATCGCCGAGGGTGCCGTCGCCGACGGTCATCGGCCCCGCGACTCGGCTCCGCCGCGCGCCTTCTGGGCCACACTCCGGGGAGTCCAAGGTGCCCGAGCAGGTGAAATGAAGCACCCCCTCGGCGTCCCGGGCCTCTTTGACGCCCGGCGCGAGGCGCGCGAGCTTGTCGAGCTCTTCAGCGAGCTTCACGTTGAAGTCGAGGCGCAGGCGGCTGCGACCGAGGGGGCTCTGAAGCTGCACCTCGCCGTCGATCTGGAGCTGCACCAGATCGGAGACGAAGCTGCCCTTCTTGACCTTGGCGCGGCCTTGCTCGACGTTCAGCGAGAGCACGGCCTCGGAGAAGTTCGCCTCGCCCAAGGTGAAGCCCATGAGCGACGCCTCGCTCATGCGCAGGCCGTCTACCTCAAAACGCACCTTGCCCGTGGTGTTTTTGGCGTCTTCAGCGTCCACCACAAGGTTGATGCGGGCGCGCAGAGCCCCGGCGAGCTTGGCCTTGAGCGTCTCGCCGTCTACAGGCATCCGCTCAAGGTTGATGTCGGTGCCCAAGACGTCGATGTTGGTCACCGCGCCAGCCTGGGAGACGACCCCCGAGACGTCCCCTTCGTAGAGGTTCGCCGCCAACGAGAAGGTCGGCGCCCGAGACAACAAGGTCGTGAACGGCTTGATGCGGGCGGACACCTCGGTCAGCTCGACGAGGAGCCGGTAAGGGTCGGCCTCGGGCTCGTCTGTGGGCTCTTGATCTTGGTTTTTGCGGGGGCGGCGGCGGGGCTTCGGCGCGTCACGCATCAAGACCTGGGCGTTCTCTAAGCTGAGGCCCGTGCCCCACCAAGGCGAGACATCATCCATCCGGAGGGCGTACTGGCCGCCGCTCAGCTCATCCACCTGCTGCACCAAGAAGGTCTTCGCCGCGTCGCTGGGGAAGGTGAGGCGCAGGCCAAGCGTGAAGAACAGCAGGCCCCAAGCCGAGGCCATGACCGCGAGGATCACCCGTAGCTTCCAGTCCATCTCAGCCCTCCTCTGCCGCGGGCGCGGCGGCGTCGCCGTCGGGGGTGACCTCAGCGGGCGCCTCCGACTCCACGAGCCGGTACGTCGCCACCTCTAACTTCACGTTCAGCCGCTTCTCGCCGCTGGCCACGACCACCTTGATCGCCGTGTTGCGGATCTGCAGCGGGTAACCGCCGCCCTCCAAGGCGTAGAGGAAGTCGCCGAGCTGCTGCTGGGTGATCCGCTGCACCTCGACGGTGTGCGTCTTGGTCTCTAAGCCATCGGTCTCATCAGCGCCGATCTCGCGGATTCCTTGAATGTTCTCGCGAATCTGGGCCTCGTTCGCCGCCTTGTCAACGAAAGCGGAGAAGTTCTGACCTTGGCTCTCGCGCATCTGCGCCTCGATGGCGCTGAGCTGCTCGGTGAGCGCGCGGTGCGTGGCCTCTTCGTCGCGGACGAAGGTGAGGTCGCCTTGGGCCGTGGCCAGGCGCTTCTCGCGGCTCTCCATGTCGCGCTTGAGCAGAAACGCGCCGCCGCCCACGACGAGGAGCAGCACAAACACGAACAGCCCCGCCGCGAGCTTTCGATCCCGGGCGGACATGCTCTCTAGCACAGCGTCTACACGAGCGGTCAAGGGCGCCAGCCCCGCGTTCACCCGCGCGATGAGCGTCTGAAGCTTGGTCATCAGCCCTCCTCCCCTTCAGCGCCCTCTTGGGGGGCCTCCCCTAAGGGGATGGTCATCGAGAAGGAGACGTTGTCGCCGGCCTTCTTCTCGTCGCCCTTGCGGGCCTGCTTAAAGCGGTCGAACCGCTGCAGGGCCTCCTCGATCTTCGCCGCCGACTCAAAGCCGTTCGTCTCGGCCTTGAAGCTCACGGCCTTGGCCGAGAGGCTCATCTCTTTGACGTCGATGACCACCTCGGGGTGGGCCGGCATCTGCTCGGAGATCTCTTTGAGTAAGCTCAAGACCGGCGGGTCTTGGCCGACCACGGCGGAGAGCGCGTCTACCCGGGCCCGGAGCGCGTCGTTCTTCTCCAGCAGGATCGTGCGGGCCATGCCCGGCTGCTTGGCGCGATCCGCGGTGACCTCGGGGAACGCCCCGGTGACCAGCCCGGCGATCTCCTCTTGCACCGCGTCGGTGTCTTGGGAGAGGCCCACGGCGCGAACGGCGAACATCGCCAGCGCCGCCACGGCGAAGAAGCCCACGGCGACAAGCGCGTAGCCCATCGCCGAGCGAAGGATCGCGACGTCTCCCCGGAAAGCGAACTCACCTTGGCGAAAAGACAGGCTCGTGCCGCCCGCCGCGGCGCGCTGGGCGACGGCCTGGGCCAAGGCGAGGCGCGGCGCGTCCATCGCCACCGCCAAGCTCCCGCTCAGCTCAACCCGGCGCACGGGCACGCCGAGCTCAGCGGCGAGCAGCTCAGGCAGCCCACCCAGAAGCGCGCCACCCCCACACAGCACCAGCTCGTCAATGCCGACCCCCAGCTCATCCTCTAAGCCGATGAGCGAGCCACGAAGCTCGGCGAGCCAAGGGGTGATCCCGTCACGCAGGGCGGCCAGGGCCTTCTCGAGATCCGGCGGCGCGGCCTGGCCCGAGGGGGTGACCTGCTCGTCGGGCGCCTCAGGGGCGACGGAGATCGCCTCCGGGCGCATCGCCCCGCCGAGGTGCAGGCCGAGCTTGAGCGCCTCGGCCTCTTCATCGGGCAAGGTGAGCGCCTGGGCCAACGCCACGGTGAGCGCGCCGCCGCCAAAAGAGAGCGCGCGGGCGCCCAAGGTCTGGCCGTCGCGGGCGACGGAGAGCAAGGTGCGGGAGTGGCCCACATCGACCACGGCGGTGACGCCGGGCCCGCGGGCCAAGGCCCCCAAGGCGTCGGTGTCGAGCGTCACGAGGCGGGGGTCTACGTCGATGGCGTCTAAGCCGCCGAGCAGCGCGCCGACCTCGGCTTTGGGCGCCAGCGCCGCGAACACCCGAGCGCCGCCACCCCGAAGCTCGGAGATGCGCCAGTCGAGCAAAAAGTCGGCGAGGTCGAAGGGCACGAGGCCCTCCAGCTCAAAGGGCAGGGCCCGGCCGATCTGCTCGCGGTCGGCGAAGGGCATGTCCACGAGGCGCACGGAGACGCTCTCTGCGCCCAGCGAGGTGGCCCACAGCGCGCCCTCTTGAGGCCCGAGGTCTTGCAGCAGCGCGTCTAAGGCCGCGAGGCGCGCGCCCAGAGGTGAGGCCGTCGCGCCGGAGACGGCGACGGGGCGGCTGCGCTGCTCTAGACTCTCGCCGCCGCGCCCAGAGCGCGCGCCGCTGAGCACCAGCTTGACGCTGGAGGAGCCGAGGTCGATGGAGATCACGGAGGCCATAGGCTTGAATCCTTCAGGTCTACTCTACCCGCCAGTAACGAACGCGGCCCTGGGCGGACGAGGAGAAGTCGAAGACGGCGGTGATCGACGCGCTGGTGTCGCCCACCTGCCCCGTAGACTGAACGGTGAACACGCTGCTCTTAAACTTGATCGCGTTCTGGAGCTTCTGCTCGTCGAGGAGCGTGAGGCTTTGGTTCTTGATCCAGTCGACGAAGTCTTTGGGTTTGCTCGGGATGAGGATGGAGCTGTCGAGCTCCCACTGCTGGACGAGGCGCTCCAGCTCAAAGTCAGTTGGCGGCGGCGTGACGTGGGTCTTGAGCAAGGTCTCCAACATCTCCGGGCTCGCCGTGAGCAGGTTGATCTTGCCGTCCCCATAGAGCGTGAGGTTCGCCCCGAAGCGGTCCATCACGTCGTCTTGCCAGCCCTCGACCAGCCGAATCTCCTCCATCGTGTCAAACGGGCCGTTCTTCGAGAGATACGGCGGCTCAAACCGTTGGTAGAGGCTGTCCTCGTAGCCGCCCTGGGCCGTGCAGCGCGTCGTGTCGAGGTCGATCCAGTCCGTGAGGTTGGCGATGAGCTCCCAGCGGTCGAGGTTCCGCTCGTAGAACCACTGGTCGTTCTCTTGCCCCGACATCAGGCCGAAGAGCGCCTGGGCCATCGGATCTTGCTGGAGCGTCGCGAAGCTGCACACGCCGCCGTCGCAGGTCTTGCCCAACATCGAGACGTTGATCTTCTGCTCTTCGTCCGTGATCTCGGCGTAGAAGTCGCCCTCGAAGTCCAAGAAGCCCTTGTCGGCGAAGCGGCTCTCCTCGCGGCTCTCTTCAGCGATCTCGTCCGAGACCTGACCGGCCTGGGCCATGGCCTTGACCTCGTCCTCATCCACAGAGCCGCCGCCCACCAACAACATACGCATCAGGGGCGTGTTGATCGGCGGGATGAGCTGCCAGAGCGCCCCGAAGGTGGAGGGGATGCCCTGATCCGCCATCTGGCGGTCGGCGATGAGGATGAGCTGGTACAGGCCGACGCCGCTGCGCGCGAGCCAGTACGCCCCGGCCTCGTCTCGACCGTGGGCGCTCATCACCAGGCGCACCCGGGCGGTGTAGTTGATCTCCGTGACGAGGATCGTCATAAACGCGATGGTCGTGATCGCCATCAAGAGCGCGACGCCCCGGCGGCTGCCCCGGCGGCGGGCGGCGCCATAAAACGGGTGCCCCGTGAGGCCACGCGGCAGGGTCAGAAACCGCCAGATCGTGCGTAGGGTGGTCATTGGGCCGTCCCCGGCACACACTCGGCGCGTTTTCCGTACTCCAGGATCACCGTCGTCGCGAAGGCGCGCTCTAGGGTGACGTCCTCCTCGACGGGGTCGTCCATGAGCATGATGAGCACGATCTGCACCGCCCGAGGCAAGGCGTTTGTCTGCCCTGACTCAATGGAACGATCGTCCCAGTCGTCTTGCCACTCGCAGGTCGTGGAGTTTAACGAGCGCACCTGGAACGACTTCACGCCATAGGCCAGGGGCAAGATCGGGCCGTCTTTGTCGGTGAGGTGGTCGATGCGTTGGGCCTCACGCATGAGGAGCACCTGGGCGCCGCGCCGGTTGGGGTCGGGCTCACCCCAGATCGTGAACTCCGTCTGGTCAGACTCTCGGGTGTTTCGATACAGTCGTTGGTGGGCGAGGCTGGTGAACCACAAGGTGTCTACGGGGTTGTCGTCCCGGGTGGCGAACCGTGTGACGTAGGTGTTGACCGTCTGTAGGTTGCTCGTGAGGTAGGCGAGCTGCAGGCTGCGGGTGATGCGCTGCAAGGCCACCCGGGCGGACTGCTGCAGCTCGTCTTCAGCGTCGAGGATGTCCCGGGCCTGCACGGTGCTGGCGATGGACTGCCAGGCCATCACACCCAACACAGACAGCACAGAGATCGCCACCATGACCTCCACCAAGGTCATGGCGCGGCGCAGGAGCCTCGGCTTACGAAGGGGGCGTGAGACCATCATCGTAGCCCGTCACAGCCGACGCCTACGGGGCCGTCGGCGCCTTGGTCGCCGGTGACGACGTTGGCCTTGGGGTTGATGACGTGGGTGACCAGCTCAACCTGCTGATCTTCGTCTTCGTTCTCGCCCCACCACACGATCACCCGCACCTCCCGCATAAACGGCGAGAGCTTCTCGGTGAGCATGTCGTTGGAGATGCCAAGATCCTCCAGATCGGGCTGGTTCTGTGTAGGATCAAACCCAGAGGCCGACGAGCCGCTCTGCTGGGCCTCTTGATCGGCGCCAGGCATGAGCCCCATGCCCTCCAGATCGCCCATCAACGAGCCCACGTCGCCGCTGATCTCTAGCTTGACCTCTCGCACGGTGTAGGCCCAGCGGAAGTCCTCAAAGGCCTCCTCGTTGAGCTTCTCTAGCTCACCGTCTAGCCCGCCGGCCTCGTAGCCGCCGAAGATGCCTTGGTCGAAGTCCCCTTCAGCCTCGATGTCTTGCTCTTGAATGCCCGCGGACTCCATACACAGGAGCGCCTGGTTCATCTTCTCTTGGGCCAGCGCCGTGGCGGTCATGATGCGGTCGGACTGTGTGGTCATCATCACCGCCGTGGACTGGCTGTCCACGAGCACGACCATCGCCGTGACGAGGATGCCCAAGGCGACCATGACCTCTAAGATCGTGAATCCGCGGCGCCGCGATGTATGGGCTGGGTGGGTCATGGCTGCTCAAGCTCCGGGCCCTCGTCGGGCAGCCAGCTCGTCGCGTCTTCAGGGCGACGCTCCTCCTCCATGATGTTCACCCGGCCCGAGACGGGCTCCACCTCGATGGTGTAGCCCTCTTCAGGATCATCTTCAGACACGATCCGGATGAGCGTGTACTCCACCGTGCCGTTGGGGAAGATGTAGGTGTACGCCATCGTGCCCAGCTCACCCTCCTCCAGAGGGTCCTCTTCGAGATCACGGGAGGGCGCGACGGGCTCGGCGTACTGCGGCGTCCACACCCAGGCGAAGATGGTGCCCTCAGGCAAGGCCACCGGGCCCAACAGCGCGGGGTCGGCGAGGCCCGCGGCGCGCGCGGCCACGTCGCCGCCGCTGCCCGACTCAACAGGGCCGTCGTCTGTGGGGGGTGGTGGCGGCGCGGCGGCGTCTTCCCCCTCGGCGTTCTCGGCGTTGTCCCCTCCCCCGCCAGTGAACAGCGCGCTGATCCCCTGAAAGCTCAGAAGCCCAGCGTCATCGCCGTCTTCCCCGGCGCCCTCCTCCCGCTCACGCTCCGTCGTCGAGGCGAGCTTGTCCTCAAGCGCGTCCTCGTAGGCGACACGCTCATCGGGGGTCAGAAAGATGAGCGTGCGGGGGTCGCCGACCTGAACCTCGTAGGTGCGTTTGTCGAGATCAAACGCCACGCGGAAGGTGACGTTCCGTAGGGCGGCCTCATCCCGAAGGTACTTAAAGGTGATGCCCAGGTTTTTGGCGGCGGCGGACTGCTCCATGAGCAAGAAGCCGTTGAGCGCGGGCAGGGCCACGGCGCCGATCATCAGGATAATCGCGATGACGACGGCGATCTCGATGAGCGTCATGCCCACCCGCCCACGCCGAAGCCCGCCGCGTCTGTGCGCGGGGCGGGTCGGCAGCGTGGGCGGGCTGCGGTGCATCAGTTCTTGAGCTCGGCGGAGTTGATGTCGGCGTCGTAGTCCTCGCCGCCCTCGACCCCATCGGCGCCCAAGGAGACGATCTCGTACCCACGGCCGCTGGCGGTGTAGATGAACTCGTTGCCCCAGGAGTCTTTGGGCACGGCGCCGTCGGGGAAATACTTCGCCGCGGCGGCGAGGCCTTCAGAGGTGGTGGGGAACTTGCCCTTCTTCGCCGCGGCGTACATGCCGAGGTTCTTGTCGATCTGCTGCATCGTGAGCTTGGTCGTCTCGACGTTCGCCTTGGCGAAGTTGTCGGCGACGGCGAAGCCGACGATGCTCATCATCGTGCCGATGATGGCGATGACGACCATGATCTCCACCAGGGTCATGCCCCGGCGACGGCGCCCTAGCGCGCTGGCGAGGTTCTTCCGCATGAGGGTACTCCTTTGTGTTGAGTGATGGGTTGAGACGGTTGAAGGGGGCGTCCGCTCACCGGGCGATGGCGGACATGTTCATCATCGGGAGCATGATGGCGATGGCCACAAAGGCGACGATCCCGCCCATGGCCAAGATGAGCACCGGCTCCAGGAGGCTCGTGAGCGCGCCGACCATGTTGTCGACCTCCGAGTCATAGGCGTCAGCCACTTTACCCAGCATAGACTCTAGCTCACCAGTTCGCTCGCCGATGGCGATCATGTGGGTCACGATGGGCGGGAACTGGCCGCTGGCCTTGAGCGGACCCGCCAAGGACTCACCTTCAGTGACGTTTTTGCTGGCCTCCACCACGGCCTTCTCGATGACCTTGTTGTTGACGACCGTAGCGACGATGCCCATGGCGCTGAGGATCGGCACGCCGGAGTTCAACAGCGTAGACATCGTGCGGCAGCAGCGCGAGACGGCGACGAGGCGGTTGAGCCGCCCGAAGATCGGCACCTGGAGCATGTACCCGTCGAACTTGAACCGCCCTTCTGGGGTGGTCACCCACTTGCGGAAGAAGAAGGCCGCCGCCGCCGCGAGCAGAAAGAACGCCCACCAGTAGCCGACGACCACGTCCGAGACGCCCAAGAGCGCCCGGGTGATGAACGGCAGGCTCTCGCCGAAGGTGTCGAACACCCGGCGGATCTTGGGGATGACAAACACGAACAGGCCGAGCACGATGCCCAGGCCCACGAGCGTCATCAGCACCGGGTAGATCATCGCCGAGATGAGCTTGCCCTGGAGCTTCACCTGGCTCTCGGTGTACTCCGCGAGGCGTAGCAGCACCACGTCCAAGGCCCCTGACGTCTCTCCGGCGCGCACCATGTTGACATACAGATCGGAGAAGATGTTCTTGTGGTCCCGCATGGCCTGGGCCAAGGTGCTGCCTTCGTTCACCTTGTCGCGCACCTCGGCCAGGACCACCCGCAGCTTGGGGTTCTCGACCTGGTCAATCATGGCGCTGAGCGCCTCGACCATGGGGATGCCCGCGCCGACCAGGGTGGAGAGCTGGGAGGTCAACGAGGAGAGATCCTGCGCGCTCACCCGCTGGAAATACTTCGAGAAGTCGATCTGGATGTTGATGCCTTTGCCGCGCACACCGCCCGCTTTGGCGTTCTGCTCGACGACATCGGTGGGGAAGACCCCCTGCTTGCGCAGCTTGGCCCGGGCGTTCTTGGCGCCGTCCGAGTCCACGCTGCCCGAGACGGCCTTGCCCGCGGCGTCAAATCCTTTGTATTCGAAGACGGCCACAGCTTACTCCAGCGCGTCTTCCTGGGTGATTCGCATGATCTCCTCAAACGAGGAGGCCCCTTCAAACACCTTGCGGACGCCGTCATCACGCAGGGTCTTCATGCCGTCGGCCAAGGCGGCCTTACGGATGGTGCCCGCGTCTTTGCCTTGCATCACCAAGGCGCGCACGGAGTCCGTCACCACGAGGATCTCGTAGATGCCGGTTCGGCCCTTGTAGCCGGTGCTCAGGCAAGCCGCGCAGCCCTTGGCCCGGTACACCGTCTGACCGATCAGAGAGGCCCGGGTGAGGCCAAGCTCACGCAGCTCTAAGTCGCTCGGGTCGTAGACCTCTTTGCAGTGGGGGCAGAGCCGACGCACGAGGCGCTGGGCGAGCACCATCAACAGCGAAGACGAGACCAAGAAGGGCTCGACGCCCATGTCGGTGAGCCGGGGGAACGCTCCAGCGGCGTCGTTCGTGTGCAGTGTGCTGAACACGAGGTGACCGGTGAGCGAGGCTTGCACGGCGTTGTCCGCCGTCTCCTTGTCGCGGATCTCACCGACGAGGATGACGTCGGGATCCTGGCGGAGGTGTGCGCGCAGGGCGCTGGCGAAGGTGAGGTCGATCTTGGGGTTGACCTGGGTTTGGCCAACACCCCGAAGCTCGTACTCAATGGGGTCCTCGATGGTGAGGATGTTGAGATCCGGCGCGTTGATCTCGGCGAGGGCCGAGTACAGCGTCGTCGTCTTGCCCGAGCCCGTGGGGCCGGTGACCAAGATGATGCCGTGGGGCCGCTGAATATAGCTGCGGAAGGTCTCCAGGTTGGCCTTGGCCATGCCTACGGCGTCCAGAGAGAACACCGAGCCCTTCTCCAGAATACGCATGACCACCCGCTCGCCGTGGCGCACGGGCAAGGTGGACACACGAAGGTCTACCTCGCGGCCCGCCATACGAATCCGGATACGACCGTCCTGGGGGATACGTTTCTCGGCGATGTTCAGACCGGCCATGATCTTGATACGCGACACAATCGAGGCTTGCAGCCGAGGCGGCGGCTTCACGATCTCATACAGAACGCCGTCGATGCGGAAGCGGACGTTCAGCTCTTTCTCAAAGGGCTCGATGTGAATGTCAGACGCGCGATCTTTGATGGCCTGGGTGAGCAGGGTGTTCACGAAGCGGATGATCGGCGCCTGGTTGGGATCATCGAGGATGTCGTCTTGGAGGTTGAGATCGCCCTCTAAGTCGCCCTCTTTCTCCTCACGCACCTCCTCCAGCACCGCCGACGCGCTGCGGGAGGCCTTGTCAAACGCCTTGTTGATCGCGTTTCGCAGCTCATCGGCGGGCACGAGCACGGCCTGAATGGGCTTCCGCAGCATCACCCGCAGATCGTCCGCCGAGGGCAGCGTCGCCGGGGAGGCGATGGCCACGAGCACCCGGCCGTTCTCCTCCCAAAGCGGCAAGAAGCCCTTCTCGCGGGCGAGGCCCAGGGGCAGCGCGCGCACGACGTCGAGATCGAGGCGATCGAGGTTGATCGTCTCCATCACCGGCAGGCCGCTGATGACGCTCAGGCTGTGCGCCAAGGCTGATTTGGACAGGCCGTCCGCGCGCTGAAACGCCTCCAGAAGCGGCATCTCGTTCTTGGTCGCGACGCCTTCAGCCTCCTTGACGCGCTGGGTGGTGACCCCAGCCTCGACCAACAGCTCGGAGAGCTCCCGGCGGCGAATGCTCACGGCGCCTCCTCGGGGTTCGTGGGATCCGCGTCGGGATCACCCTCGTCGCCCTCCACGGGATCCGCGCCGACGCCGCCCGCGCTGGGCGGGGCCTCGGGGGCGGCCTCCAAGGGCGTGTAGCTCACGTCGTCGATGTTGCTGCGGTACAGAGAGGGCTCGTCGATGATGTTCATCGAGTGACCCAGCAGCGTGTTCAGCGCCTCCACCTGCTCCAGCTCCGACTTGCCGTAGAAGCGGCGCAAGAACTCCTCACGCTGGGCCACCTTGATGCGGTACACCTCCTCCAGATCCGCCGGCTCGTCGATGACGTGGGGCGTGAGGAAGATGAGCAGGTTGGTCTTGCGGGTGGACTCGCGGCGGCCACGGAAGAGCGCGCCGACGAGGGGAAGATCACCCAGAAGGGGGATCTTCGTCTCCACCTGGGTGGACGTCTGGCCCATGAGGCCGCCGATCACGACGGTCTGGTTGTCACGAACCAAAACAGTCGTCTCGGCGCTGCGTTTGGAGGTGATGAAGCCCGCCGTGGAGACGTCGAGGCCTTGGGCGTCCTCTTCGATCTCCGAGACCTCTTGGAAGACCTCCAGCGTCACATAGTCCGACTCGTTGATCTGCGGCGTCACCTTCAAGGTGATGGCGACGTCCTCACGCTGGTACGTCACGAGCGGGTTGTTGTTGGAGTCGCGACCCGAGGCCACCGGGAACGGGATGTTACGACCGACGACGATCTTCGCCTCCTCATTGTCCATGGTGAGGATGTTCGGCGTCGAGAGGATGTTCACCTGAGAGTTCGACTGTAGCGCGTTGAGCACGATGCCGAAGGCGGGGATGGTGAGCGCCGTGCCGCCGGAGAGGGGGTCACTGTTCACGGTGATGCTCTCACCGAAGACGCCCATCGCTAAGCCCGAGAGCAGGTCGGAGGAGAGGCCTAAGGACGAGGCGCCGAGCTGGGCTGAGCCCAACACGATGCCGCCCGCGTCGCCGGGCTTGCCGACGTGAACACCGGCGCCGACGCTGATCTCGTCCTCGCTCGCGAGCTCCATGATCACGACCTCTACAAACACCTGCTTGCGGCGGATGTCGAGCTGGTCGATGACGTGGCGGAGCGTGTCGTAGGCCTCGGGCGAGGCGATGATCACCAGAGAGTTTGTGTTCTCATCGGAGGTGACACGGATGCTGTCGTCGAGGAGCGAGGCCGCGCCCCCTTCGCCGGCCGCTGGGCCCGCGTCCGCCGGAGCGCCGCCCGCGGGCTGGTTACGCCGCTGAGCCGCCGTCTGTGTGGTGCTGCGCTGCTGGGCCGCGGCGCCGCCCGTGCGGTTCGCTTGGCTCAGGTTGGAGAGCACCTGGGCGACGTCTTCTGCCTTGGCGTGCTCCAGATACACCACATGAATCTGGGAGCGTGAGGCGGGATCGACGTCGCGGTCAAGCTCGGCGATGAGCGCGAGCACCTTGGCCATCGCCTCTTCGTTCGCGAGCAAGATCAAGGAGTTGGTGCGCTCGTCCGCCACCATCTTCTGGATGTAGCTGCCTTCACTGCCGACGTTTGAGGCGGTGGACGTCGCGGCGGCGGGGGCGGACTCTGTGGTGGCCCGGCGGCGGCGGTTGTTCGCGGCCTGGGGCGCCTGGGCGCTCGAGGCAGACGAGGTCGTCTCGGCGGAGCCGTAGATCTGCTCGATGAGGGTCTTGACCTCGGTGGCCGTGGCGTACTGCAACGTCACGATCTTGAGCTCGGCCCGAGGCGCGGCCACATCAAGCTGGCTGATCACCTTCCACATGCGGCGAATGTTCACCGCGGCGTCGGTCACGATGAGCGTGTTGGTGGGCGCGTACGCCACGATCTTCGCCTTTGGACCGGCGAGGCCTTGGGCGACGGAGGAGATGTCGGAGACGCTGATGTTGTCGAGCTGGAAGATCTGCGTGATGTACGCATTGGACGAGGAGACGGTGGAGCCCTCGTACACCCGCACCGGGGACTGCGCGGCCTCACCGTTGGGGATGACCTTGGTGCTCGTGCCCACCTCAACCGTCGTGTAGCCCGCGACCTCCAGGGCCGCGAGGAAGGCCTCATAGGCGCTGGCGATGGTGACGTCGGTGTGGGAGATGATCGTGATCTTGCCCTTCAGATCGTCCTGCAGGATGTAGTTCCGGCAGGTGATGCGGGCCATGTACTCGACCAGATCGCGGATCTCGACGTCGACAAAGTCCATGCGCACCTTGACCGTCGGGTCGATGCACGGGGGCTTGTTGACGACTGCGGTCTTGGGGGTGCCGGAGGCGTCGGTGGCGCCGGGCTCACCGGGGTTGCCGCCCAGCTCAGGCTGCGGGTCCTCGGGCGTGGCGGGGGCCGGCACGGGCAGCGGCGCTGGGCCACCCGGACGAGGCGCGCCGATCACGGGGGCGGAGGGCCCGTCGATGCGCGGCGGGATTTGAGGGTCTTCGCCGTCCTGGGCATAGGACGGACGGCCCGCGAGAAGGCCAGCGCACAACAGCACGCAGCTCGGGATCAGCGCTCGCAACAGGTTCCGGCTCGCCACATCGGCTCCGCGTCCGCTCAACGGACCTCATACTCGAAGGTCTGCCGCTTGTTTCGCCGGGAGACCTCGAAGGTGAAGTTGGACTCGCTCTGAAGGCTCTGAAAGGCGGAGAGCGCCTGGTCGGGGCTGGTGAGACCCATCCCGTTGACCTGGTGCACGATGTCGCCGTTCTTGATGCCCAGCTTGTCGAAGATGCTGCCACGACGGATCGCGCTTAAGCGATACCCATCGACCTCACCGTCCGCTCCGCGGTGCGGGACGACCCGCACCTTAGAGGCCAAGGAGTCGATGTTCGCCATCGCGTCCTCAAGCAGCTTTCGCTCGACGATGAACTTGTTCTCGCCCTCTTTGGTGATGCCGCCGTCGGGCTCACCCGCGGGCTCGGGCTCGGAGGCGGGCCGGGGTTTGGCCTCACCCTTCGCGCCCATCTCGATGTACTCAAGCTCCCCGGTGCCACGATCGATCCAGACCTTCTTGGCCTCGATTCGTACGATCTTGCCCTCACCGCCCTCTAAGGTGTCGCCGACGCCATACCCTTGGCTGCGGCTCTCGCGGTCGTCTTTGGCGATGAGCGCCGAGGAGAACAGCTCGGGCTCGGCGACCATGGTGGCGATGAGCACGTACCGAAGCTCGCTCGCGCCGACCTCACCGCCGGCCACGCCGTCCGCCGTGGCGCCGACCTTGGTGGAGTCAAAGATGGACCGCCGCACGAAGGGATCGACGAGGTCACTCTTGCTGAGCCGACGGGCGCTGGCGACGGGGTTGTCCTCAGGGGGCGGCGGCGCGTCATCAGGGCCAGGCTCGGCGTTCTCAGGAGCGCCGCCCTCGGCCATCGGCTCGTCCCCGGCGACGACGGGGCTCGCGTCGATGGGCTCAGCGCCTTCAGGCAACGAGAACACCACACGCTTGAGCGTCTGGTTGAGGGTGGCCGCCGACAAGAACGACGTCAGCGCGATCATGGCCGCGCCCGCTTGGACGCGCCGAGTCTGGAGCAGAGCTTTGAGGGCCACGATCACGAAGACTCTCCTGACCTTTGCCGATGCAAGATCCGGGCCAGCTTTGGAGGTGCTCAGGCTGCCGTCGGGGCCTCGGGTTCGCGACAGCGTGTCATCAGCGACCGGGGGAGGGCCCGGGGCCGTGACAAGTTGTCATCGCGTGCTCGACCGCGCCGACTTGAGCCCGTTAACCGCTCCGGCGGGCCGCCGCCCGGTCTCAGAGGGCCGCTCCCCGAGAGTTTCCGAGCCCAAGCCTTCTAGCCCCGCCGCCGAGGCGGTTATCTTGCGCGGCATGTCTCGCAGCCCGATCCCCACCTGGACCTTCGCCCTCGTCGCTGTGCGGCGAGAAGATCAATTCCTGCTTGTACAAGAAGACAAGAAGGAGAAGCCTTGGTATCTGCCCGCCGGACGGGTGGAGGCCGGGGAGAGCCTCGTGGACGGCGCCGTTCGCGAGACGATGGAGGAGGCCGGGGTGCCTGTGGCCATCGACGGCGTGGTGCGCATCGAGCACACCCCGGCGTCGAAAGATAACTCCCGTCTTCGCGTGTTCTTCACCGGCCACGCCATTGACGACCGGCCCCCCAAGTCGGTGCCGCGCAAGGACACCCTGCGGGCGGCGTGGTTCACCCTCGATCAGATCCGCCAGCTCAAGCTGCGCAACACCGAGGCCTTGGAGATCTGCGAGTACCTCGCCGCGGGCGGGCCGGTGTACCCCATCGCGCTCCTCGCGCCCAAGGGCTCAGCGCCCTTCGCGGCGACGACGGCGGATCAGCGGGGCTGAGCCTCAGGCGCCTCTTCTAGGGGCACCTCTTCCACTGGCGGCGGCTCCGCTGGCGGCGGCGTGCGCAGGGTCTCGATCAAGAAGAGCAGGCCCGGATCGGGCAGCTCGACGTGCAGCGCCGTGAGGGCCTGGATCGCCTCATCCACACGGTCCTCAGCGACGAGCGCCAAGGCCGCGTCGTGTTTGGCCTGGGCGGCGAGCAGCCCCACGGCGAGGCGCTGGCCGTCGGGGCCATCTACGACGCTGAGGCGCTGGGGGCGGTCGATGTGGGGCAGATCCGCCACCTCGTCGATGACGAAGCTCGCCGGGTTCACCTCGGGCTCGCTGCGCACGACCGTCACCGCGTTGCCTTCGATCGCCTCGACGCGGCAGGCGCTCGACGCGCGGATCACCCCGTAGCCCTTGAGGCTCAAGGCCATCATCCCGGGGCTCATGGCGGTCTGCTGATCCCAGGCGAGGAGCTCCTCGGCGACGACCTTGTCCGCGAGGATCTGCCGGGCCGGAGCGTCGATGGAGAGCCCCGGGAGCGCCTCACACACCGAGACCGCGTGGGGGGCTAAGCCAGGGCCGCAGCCCACGAGCAAGGCCAACAGGAGCATACACACCTCAGGTCGTCTGGCCGTACCCCATATCCGGGCGGCGGCGCGCCGGGGATGGACTGTTGGCCTGTTCAGTTGGCCCGGCGCGAGATACAACCGCGGCTCTATGCAGATCACGCTCAACGCGCCCTTCGCCCCCGCCGGGGACCAGCCCAAGGCCATCGCGACGCTCACCGAGGGCCTCGCCCGGGGGGAGAAGCACCAGGTCCTCCTGGGCATCACCGGCTCGGGCAAGACGATGACCATCGCCCACGTCATCGCGAACAGCCAGCGCCCAACGCTCGTGCTGGCCCACAACAAGACCCTCGCCGCACAGCTCTTCGGCGAGCTCAAGAACCTCTTCCCCCAGAACTGCGTCGAGTACTTCGTCTCGTACTTCGACTACTACCAGCCCGAGGCCTACGTCCCGTCCTCCGACACCTACATCGAGAAGGACAGCCTCATCAACGAGCGCATCGACAAGCTGCGCCACGCCGCCACCCGGGCGCTCTTGGAGCGCCGCGACGTGATCATCGTCGCCTCGGTGAGCTGCATCTACGGCCTTGGATCTCCCGAGGCGTACAGCAACATGCTGCTGCGCTTAGAGAAAGGCCAGCGGGTGAGCCGTGAGGCCATCCTGCGTAAGCTCGTCGAGATTCAGTACACCCGCAATGACATGGACTTCCACCGGGGCACCTTCCGCGCCCGGGGCGACGTCATCGAGATCTTCCCCGCCCACGAACAAGACCACGCCCTGCGGGTGGAGCTCTGGGGCGACGAGGTCGAGGCAATCTCGGTCATCGACCCGCTGCGCGGCGTGCGTTTAGAGGCGCTGGACCTCTGCTGCATCTACCCGGCCTCGCACTACGTCACCCCCAAGTCGCAGACCGATCGGGCCGTGGCGTCGATTCGGGCCGAGCTCATCGAGCGCCTCGCGACACTGAACACCGAGAACAAGCTCGTCGAGGCCCAACGTCTTGAGCAGCGTGTTCAGTACGACCTGGAGATGATCGAAGAGCTCGGCTACTGCTCAGGCATCGAGAACTACTCTCGGCACCTCACCGGCTCTGAAGAGGGCGCCCCGCCGCCAAACCTGCTGTCGTACTTCCCAAAGGACTGGCTGCTCGTCGTGGACGAGTCCCACGTCAGCTTGCCCCAGGTGCAGGGCATGTACGTCGGCGACCGCAACCGCAAAGAGACCCTCGTGCGGTACGGCTTCCGCCTGCCGAGCGCCATGGACAACCGCCCCCTACGTTTTGACGAGTTTGAGGAGCGGGTGAACCAGGTCATCTACGTGAGCGCTACGCCGGGCCCGTATGAGCTGGAGAAGGCCGGGGATCAGCTCGTGGAGCAGGTGATCCGCCCCACGGGCCTGCTCGACCCCTTGGTGGAGGTGCGCCCGGCGGTCACCCAGGTGGACGACCTCCTCGCCGAGCTTCGCATCGTGATCAGCCAAGGCTGGCGCGCCCTGGTCACCACGCTCACCAAACGCCTGGCGCAGGAGCTCACCGACTACTTCCGCGAGCTGGGCCTCAAAGTACGCTACTTACACAGCGACGTAGACACCTTAGAGCGCATGGAGATCCTGCGGGATCTTCGCCTGGGCGAGTTTGACGTGCTCGTGGGCATCAACCTCTTGCGAGAGGGCCTCGATCTCCCCGAGGTCGCCCTGGTGGCCATCCTCGACGCCGACAAAGAGGGCTACCTGCGCAGCGAGCGCAGCCTCATCCAGACCATCGGCCGCGCCGCACGAAACGTCGAGGGCCGCTGCATCCTCTACGCCGACCGGGTCACGGAGTCGATGCGAAAGGCGATGTACGAGACCGCCCGCCGCCGGACGATTCAAGAGGCGTACAACGTCGCCAACGGCATCACGCCCCGCACCATCGTGCGCGCCATCGAGAGCCACCTCGCCGACATGTTGGGCGGCACCACCGACACCGGCGCGGACACGAAGCTCGCCGCCGATGGCGCCTCCCGGGCCCCCGAAGACGCCAAGAGCCTGCCGCTCACGGCGATCCCCGAGACGCTCAAGCGCCTACGCGCCGAGATGAAGGCCGCCGCCGAGCGCCTCGACTTTGAGGAGGCCGCCCGCCTGCGCGACCGCTTGCGCGCCTTAGAGAGCTGGGCGATGGAGCTCTCGGGCGAGCTGCCCAGCGAAGAGCGCACCATCGGCGCCCGGGCCGCCGCCGCCTCCAAGGCCGATCCTGGCCAAAAAGCCCCCCGCCGCACCTCCAAAGGCCGCCCTCCCCGGCATAAGTGAAGGTTCCCCATGCTCCTCCTGATGTTTGTGATCGGCTGCGGCTACTCCGTCGAGGCCTGGTGGACCGATCTCGCTGAGGCCCACTGCCGCTGCGTGGCGCCTGAAGACTGGCGCGAGTGTCTGGACGAGCAGATGGTGCTCTACGAGTCCACGCCGGAGTGGGAGGCCTGCCACGATGAGGCCGCGCCCGTAGACCGCGAGGCCGTTCAGGAGTGGACAAAAGACTACGTAGACGCCTGCCGCACCCCGTCCGAGCCCGCGCCCGAGCCCGAGGACCCGAACTGGGTCGACGCCTGTGAGCTCTGAGTGAGCCTACGCGCCTGGGTCTGCCTCGACCAACACGACCTTGAGCACATGGCCCTGGCCGCCGTGCGCGCGGCCATGCCCGCTGAGCGGCTGCACCCCGCCGCGCGCCTGCACCTGCAGATCTCCCAGTCCTATACGCCCGGCGAGCTCTTCCGGCATGGATCCGTCGAGCCCCCGCGCCTGCGCCTGATGGCCCTGCGCAACAGCGACCGCCGCGGCCGCCTGCTCGACCCTCTGGGCGAAGAGGCGCTCTCGTTGGCGCCGCAGGGCCCCGTCGCCCGAGGCGGTCTGCCGTGGGTCGAAGAGCTCGGCTGCCCCGCGCTCTCCAAGGCCCTCGGCGCCTGCCTGCTTTTGTGCTGGGAGGAGTCGCCGAGCCTCGCCTACGCCGCGCTCTACCGCCAAGGCCGCTGCCAGTGGTCTCTGGCCCTGCGCCCGTTCAAGGACGTCGTGCGGTTTGACGGCGGCCGCGCCTGGCGCGACAAGGGCCGCCTCGTCGCCGATGGTGACCGCGCCGAGATCATCCGCCTGGGCTTCGAGAAGCTCTTGACGGAGCCCCTGCCGATCGATCCCGACGAGGCCCTTGTCATGCCCGACGTGCTCGCCGAGGCGCTCATGGGAGCGCCTGACGTGCCCCTGAAGTTGAAGACTTAGCGGGTCTCAGCGCTTGAGCGCGCGGCGGCCCAGGTAACGAGCGGCCTCGCCCAGCTCATCCTCGATGCGTAAGAGCTGGTTGTACTTCGCGATGCGGTCGGTGCGGCAGGCCGAGCCGGTCTTGATCAGCCCCGTGCCCGCGGCGACGGCGAGATCGGCGATGAAGGTGTCTTCGGACTCGCCAGAGCGGTGGGACGAGATCGTGGTGTAGCCGGCCTTCTGGGCCATCTGGATGGCGTCCAGCGTCTCGGTGACCGTGCCGATCTGGTTGAGCTTGATGAGGATGGAGTTGGCGACCCCACGCTCAATGCCGTCGCTCAGGCGCTTGAGGTTGGTGACGAAGAGGTCGTCGCCGACGATCTGCACCCGGCCGCCGAGGCGGTCGGTGAGGAGCTTCCAGCCCTCCCAGTCGTCCTCAGCGAGGCCGTCCTCGATGGACAGAAGCGGGAAACGGTCACACCAGCCGACGTAGTGCTCCACGACCTCGGCGGAGGTCATCTGCACGCCGCCGAAGGTGTACACGCCGTCTTTGTAGAGCTCGTTCGCCGCGACGTCCAAGGCCAGGACGACCTGCTCGCCGAGCTTGTAGCCCGCGGCCTCCACAGCCTCACAGACCAACGAGAGGCCATCTTCGTTCGACGGCAGGTCGGGGGCGAAGCCGCCCTCGTCGCCTACGCCCGTGGCGAGCTTGCGCTTCTTGAGCACGCTCTTGAGGGTGTGGAAGACCTCAACCCCGCAGCGCAGGCCGTCGGAGAAGGTCTCAAAGCCCACGGGGAGGATCATAAACTCTTGCACGTCGACGTTGTTGTCGGCGTGGGCGCCGCCGTTGATGATGTTCATCATCGGCACGGGCAGGGTCTTGGCGTTGGTGCCGCCCAAGTAGCGGTAGAGCGGCTGGTCGAGGTGCAGGGCGGCGGCTTTGGCGACGGCCATGCTCACGCCGAGGATGGAGTTTGCGCCATACCGCGACTTGTTCGCCGTGCCGTCGAGGTCGATGAGCATCTTGTCGATGCAGGCCTGATCCCGGGCGTCGAGGCCGATGAGGTGGTGCGACAGCGTGTCGTTGACGTGGCCGACCGCCTTGGTGACGCCTTTGCCTTTCCAGGCCGCGCCGCCGTCGCGAAGCTCGATCGCCTCGTGCTCTCCGGTGGACGCGCCTGAGGGGACGATCGCCCGGCCTACGGCGCCGTCGTCCAAGGTGACCTCGACCTCCACCGTAGGATTCCCACGGGAGTCGAGCACTTGCCGGGCGTAGACCTCATAGATCGCAGACATGATGCCTCCTGAATTGTCGTGAAGGGGGTTAGCATGGACCGCCTGATGAAGCACCCGGCACAACAAAGCCCCAAGGGACATCCGATGCGTGCGCTTCAATTGAGCCTCCTGTTCGTCCTCCTCCCCGCCTGCGCTGGAGAGCTGCGTTACGCCAAACGTGCGCTCCAAGAGGGCACTCACGCCCCCGCCGTGCGCGCCGGGATCGCCCCCGAGACGCTCTACGGCGGCAGCGCTGAGGTCACGCTCACCGGCCCCGTCGTGCTGCCGCTGGTGATCGCGTCGCCTGATGACGCCTCGCCGCTCGTGCGGGTGCGCCTCGGCGAAGGCGAGGCCGCCAAGGATCACCTCTTCATTCTTGATCCTTCAGTGGCGCTCAGCGAGGTCAGCGACGGCGTGGTCGAGACCTTGGGCCTCAAGCCCAAGCAGCGCAGCGTAGACGGCTGGATCGGCGATCCCGAGGCCCCCGACGCCTACGTCAAGCTCGACGGCGTGCAGCTCGCCGAGGGCGCGGTCATCGACGGGCTCTGGGCGAAGACCGGCTACACCCGCAAGATCGGCGGGCTCACCATCGACGGCGTGATCGGCCTCGGCGGCCTGCCGCAGCTCGCTGGCGCGCTCTCTCGCACCAAAGGCACCCTCACCCTGGCCCCGGTCTCGAGCGCGCAGGCCGTGCTCAACGAGATCAAGGGGCGTGAGGTCAGCGTGACCCGCAGCCTCGGCGGCGCCGTGACTCAAGGAAGAGTCACCATCGGCTACAACGTCCCCACCACCTTCCTCGTCCCCGTCACCATCGGCGGCAAAGACGGTGTGGCGGCCTTGGCGCTCAGCGGCAGCCTCAAGAGCGGGCCCATGGCCGAGCTGAGCCGCCCCCTGGTGGACTCCGCCGCGGCGCTCACCACCTTGGGCAACCTGCGCGTCGTGCAGTCAAGCCTGGGCCTCGGCGGCGAGACGATGAGCCTCACGGCGATGGAGACCCTCGACCTTCGCGGCTTCGCCCAAGAGCCCTACGACGTCGTCCTGCGCGCCCAGGTCACCGGGGCCTGGGATCTCGCCTGGGACTTCAACGCCGGGGTGCTCCGGTTTGCCCCGGCGAGCCGCCCCGACCGCACCACACCGCCAGCGCCCCTCGACCCCAAGAAGCCGATCCCCGCCGACCGCGCCCAGGCGCTCAAGGTGGAGAACCTGCTCAAGAAGCTTGAGCCCGACCCAAAGACCGGCGAGCCGCCCAAGCCCGAGGCCCTCGCGGGCACCCACCGCGCCTTGGCGACGGTGTACAGCGGCTTAGAGGGCTTTGAGGCCAAGGCTTTGGAGCACGCCACCCTCGCCCAGACCACCTGGCCCGAGGCCTGCGCCTCAGAGCAGCTCTTGGGTGAGCTGCGCTGGTCCGCCGGAGACGCCGCCGCCGCCGCCCGGCACTACGAGCGCGCCGTGAGCCTGTACGGCGCGTGGATCGAGCTCCCCCGGGACGAGCGGAAACAGCACCAAGAGGCCAAGGCCGAGGCCGAGAAGAAGGGTGAGACCTACGCGGGCCCCGCGCCCCAAGACGGCGGCTGCGCCAGCGCGCGCTCCGATTGGGCCAAGGCGCTCTTCGCCCAAGGCCAACACGACGCCGTGCTCAAGCTCTACGACGAGGGCCTGAACGACCCCCGCCCGCGCCTCGCGCTGGACATGGAGCTCGCGCTCTTGGCGGGCAACGTCCACCTCAGCCGCGGGGATGACCGCGCCGCTGAAGCCGCCTACCTCCAGGCCTTACGCCGCGGTGGCGCCACGGATCCGCGCGTGCTCCTGGGCCTCGGCCTCGCCCAACACGGCGATCCCCAGACCGTTGACGCCGCGCTCAACAACCTGAGCGAGGCCGTCTGGCGGGGCGGCGGGATCATCGCCGTGCGCGCCTTGGCCCAGGTGAGCGCCGCCGCTTTAGACCCAGCGGCCCGGCTCACCGACGCCCAGGCCCTCGCCAAGACGTACGAGACCTCCCCCGTGGCCGAGCTGCTCGTCGCCGAGCTGCTGGCGCGCACCGCTCAGGATCCCGTCGAGGCCGCCACCATCGCCGTCGCCCGCGCCGAGGTCGGCCTGCGCGCGGGCCGGGGTGGAGACGAGCTCCTCGCCACCTACGCCTACGCCTTGGCCCTCAAGGGTGACCTCCCCGCCGCCCGGGCCCTCGCTGAAGCCCAGGCCAAACAGGATCCTGACTCCGCGGAGTGGCTGATCGTGCTCGCCCAGCTCGCCTCCGCCGCGGGTGACGCCGAGTCCGCCGCCCGCTACGTCCGCCTCGCCGCCCAGCGCGCCCCCGACAACCCCGCCTTGGCTCTGGCCTTGCGTGACTGAAGACGTCGAGCCCGAGGCCCTTCACGCGGAGGAGGCGCCCGGCTCGGCGCGCGCGCCCCGAGCGCTGTTGGCCCCGGCGAACGTCGATCAGAACCTCCGAGACGCCGCCCAGGTCTGGGCGGTGATGGTTGGCTGCTGGCTGGGCATCATCTTTGGTCCGGCCGCCCTCTATCCGCTCTGGGTGCTGATCTTGGGGGGGCGCCTGAACGCCTTGGGCGTGATCCTGCATGAGCTCTGCCACATGCCGCCCCAGCGCGGCGGGCGGGCCCTGCTCCTGGAGGTGTTGGCGGGCTGGCCGATCATGTCCACCGTCGACGCGATGCGGTACCACCACCTGCGCCACCACCGCGACTCAGGCCTGCCCACCGACCCTTACCTCAAGCCGCCCTTGGCTGGCCGCCCGCTGCTGCGCCTGTTCTATTGGCAGCGCACGGGCCTGTTGATCTTCGTGTGGACCCTCCGGATGATCGTGGGCAACCTCGCCGCGGTGATCCCGGCCCTGCGGACCTTCTATGCGAGGGGGCTCCTTCAAGATCGCTCCGGCGCGCCCCTTCGGCACAGCCCCGAGGTGATCCGCTGCGCCCAGGCCGAGCGGCGCCTGATCCTGCCGCTCGTGGGGCTCGTGATCTTGGGGGGCTTGTCTCCCGGCGCGCTGGTCTATGGCGTGATCCTCCCCGCTTGGGTGGCGGGGCTTCTATGCGGCTGGCGGCTTCTGGAGGAGCACAGCGACGCCCGCGCCACGGACCGCCGGGTCGAGACGACGCTGCGCACCACCCGGGATCACAACCTCGACCCCTTGGGGCGGCTCTTCTTCGCGCCGCTCAACGTCGGTTACCACGTCGCGCACCACCTGCACCCCCAGGCCGCAAAAGAGCGGCTGCCCGAGCTCGCCGCCTGGACCCGCGCGCAGCATCCCGAGGCCTACCCGCGGCTTCGTCGCTGGTGGGGAGGCGACGAAGCGGCCCGCGACGGGGTATGATGAGGCGTCCCCGCTGGAGCTAGGCCCCATGCCCGTCTCGTTCACCCGCCGGAACCTGCTCACCTGGCTCGGCGCTGGCGCCCTGACCGCCGCGCTGCCGGGCCGCGCCTTCGCCAAGTCCGATGAGATCGAGCCCCTCGCCGCGCTGAAGCTCGCGACGATGAACCAGCGCGATGACGCCTGGGGCAAGGTGCTCAGCGTGTGGGCCCGCCACTTAGAGAAGGTCTCCAACGGCCAGCTCGACACGAGCGTGATTCACGACGGCGGCGATCGGGGCCTCGATGAAGAAGAGGTCACCCGGCGCCTGCTCGCCGGGGTGTGGGACGGCGGCGTGGTCACGGCCACGGGGCTCTACCAGGCCGCCCCCGCCGCCCAGGTGCTCCAGCTCCCCGGGCTGTTCGGCGCTTGGGCCGATGTAGAGGGCGCCTTGGGCCGCGCCCGCCCCGAGCTCGACCGCCAGCTCGCCGCCGCCGGGCTCACCGTGCTCGGCTGGGGCAACGTCGGCAGCCGCTACCTGTTCACCCGCGGCGTCGCCCTACGCTCTCCCGCCGACATGGGCGCCCAGCAGGTCTATCTGCCCAAGGGTGATCTCGCGCTCAAGGCGCTCTATGAGGTCGCTGGGGTGCCCGCCCCGCTCACCTTTGATGAGGCCGCCGTACGCCACCGCCTCACCAAGGCCGAGCTCTCCGTGGTGCCCGCCACCTTGATGCAGGCCGAGTCCCGCGGCTGGCTCGGCGCGCCGCGCCTCGACCAGCTCGTCGCCGTGCGCCTGGGGGTGCAGGTCGCCGCCCTCGTCATGCGCACCGACGCCCTGGACGCCTTGCCCAGCCACCTTCGTGAGCTGGTCTTAGAGACCGGCCCCCTCGCCGCGAGCGGCCTCACCACCCGCACTGAAGAGCTCGAGGCCGCCGCCTTGGCGCGTGTGCAGCAGCTCACCGCGCCGATTGAGCTCGCTGAAGGGTTTGTGACCCAGTGGGACGACGCCTTCAAGGCCGCCCGCGAGCGGCTCGTCTCCGGCGGCGCCATGCCCCAGGCGCTCCTGGACCTCATGGCCGCCCCCGCCGCGCCTTCGGGCTTCTCCGGCGCCCAAGGCGGCTGAGCTTCGGCGGTCAGCGCCTCAGGGTGTAGGTTTTGTGCGTGGCTCGCTGCGCTCAAACCAGAGGTCAAGGAGCGGCCCGAGCATCGGCAACAAGGCCCAGCGCCAGTTGCGGCCGAGCTCACGGTGAATGAGCATCGAGGTGAGCCAGAACGCCAGAAAGTCGAAGCCCATGATGAACATGAAGGCTTCAGTTCGGGTGGCGTGCCACCACACCCCGGGCTCCGTGGCGACGAGTCCCCAGGCGCCCAGACAGAGCGTCGCCAAGGTGAGCACGCTGACGATGCGGCGCCCGGCGAGGAGCTTGAGCGGCCCCGTCACCGGCTGGCGTTGGTTAAACGCGGAGCGTAAGAAGAAGCCCGGCAAGAGCGCGAAGGCCCCGAGCACGTTGGCGAGGAGCACAAACGGCCACAGCGGCAGGGGCCGAGCGTTCAAGAGCGGCGCCGCGCGCGCCCCGATCACCCACGGCCAGATGCCCATGAGCATAAAATGCACGATGACGAGGGGGTCCTCCCCTTCCCAATCCCCGGTGAGCAGGCGAATCACCCACTCTGACTGATCTGGGCGCGGATCGGGCGAGCCGATGAACGAAACGGCCATCAGGGCGATCCACACGATCAGATAGCCCAGGCGGTGAACCGGCGGCTCAGGGCTCTCCACGGGGGGCCTCCTCGGCGGGGGAGCTGGACGGCGAGGCGGGGACGCCGCCTTTGATTCTCACCCAGGCCGCGAGGAACTTCTGGTGCAGCCAGTCACGGATGTGGTGGCGCCGACGCCACAAAACCACGGTGCCGATGCCCTTGATCGTCCACCAGGCGATCATCCACTTGCCGGCGTTGAGCAAGAAGTCCGCAGAGGGGATCCAGGCGAAGGGCAGCTCAGCGGCCTCGGCGGGCGCGGCGACGGGCTCCTCCGTGGCGATGACCAAGGCGTCGTCCCCGCAGCGCAGAACGACCTCGACGGGCCCGGCGCGCCAGCTCTGGTCAGGCGCCCCCGGGAGGCTCGCGACGAGCTCGACGCGGTGCGGGCCGGGGCTGAGGCTCAACGGCGCGTGGTGGTCGGGGGTGCAAGCGGCGTAGATCAGGTCTTGGCCGCGGCCAACCCAGCTGCCGCCAAACGGCGCGGGCTCTGGCAGCGAGGCCGACGGAAGCCAGAGCTGGCCGTCTACCCAGGTCTCGAACAGGAGTGCGTCGCGCCAGGGCTCGGCGGAGGGGTGAAGGGTGAGGCTCACCTTGGCCGAGGCGGCGTCGAGGGCCTCGGAGCAGGCGCCAGAGTCCGTGGCGACGACCACGGGGCCGCGCTCATGGGGATCGACGGAGAGCGCGCCCAACGCGACGGGCGGCGGCGCGGGGGCGGTGAGGTTCAGGTGCAGCGCGCGGGGCCCGCGCTGATCCCCAGCGCCGCCCAAGATGACCCGGCTTCCTGGGCGCAGCGCGCCCTCTTGAGGCCTCACCAAGAGCACGCCGGGGTGGGTGGCGCTGGCCTCCTCGATGACCGGCACCGCCGCGCCGCCCTCGACGGTGAGCCCCCGCGGCTCATCAAACGGCGCGCAGCCCGAGCGGAGGAGCGCGATGGCGCTGAGGTTGGCCGGCACCGAGGCGCCGTCCCCCGGCACCGAGGCCGCGGGGTGGCAAGGATGGGGAGAGCACGCCCAGGCGGCGGCGGGCGCCAGGCCAGAGAGGCCGACCACCGCAGCGGACAGGAGCAGGGCGCGCTGAAACACCATCACCTCGGCGCATGACGTGGACACCAGGACGTAGCGCGGCAAGCGGGGGGGTGCATCTTGGCGTGCGGTTGATTGGTTGACCAAACAATCAACCGCACGATAACCCATTAATACGGAATGGGGGCGAGGTCGGCGCCTGAGCTCCAATAGCCACAGCTTTCCAACCGCTTCGCATCAAGAGCCCGACTTCCCAACCGCTCATACTCATCATAGGCATCGATATTCTGAAAGCAGCAGGTCGCGTCTACGTTCACCTTTCCTGTGGTGTCCGCGAGTGTGATAACTCTTCCGTCTTCGTCCTTGAAACACTTCTTAATGCCGTCGGGGAGACTCTTCCCCTTTGCTGGCACCCCACATTTCCACTCATCTCGCCCATACTCCAAATAGGCTTTTCGCGGACCATGTCCTGGCTCGTGCAAGACGAGCTCCGGCCTGCAACGAACACTCTTTCCTGACTCAACAGTCGGCAGCCGAAGGTCTATCTGAAGATGCTGGTGCGGCGAGTCTTCGTAGCCAATGGGCTTGAATTCGAGCGTTAGTCTATGGGGTCCAAACCGATCCTGCGTGCAGTCCAGTTGGTTATTATTGTCGTCATCACGAAAGATATCTTTGGATCGCTCGCAGTCATTGATCACATCGTCGCAGAGCTCTCTCGCACCAGGATAACGCCTAATATCTGTATCGGCACAGTCCCCCTCCTTTGGGGCCCACCGCTCCGGGCAGCCGCTCCCCGCGTGCCGCTCGGCGCGAGCGTCCTTCCTGCCAAAACCGTCCTCGTCGTCGTCGGGATAACAGTCAACTCCCGCCGCAGCGGCGCCCTTGGGGGGCTCGCCCACCCCGACGACATCGTTCGTCGCCGCCACCGCCGGAGGTGGCGGCGGCGCCGAGGGGGGTGCTTCTGCTTGTTCGCCCAATTTGGGCGGCTGTGGGCCGCCCAAGGCCTCCTCTTGGTGCGTGGACCGAGCCCACACGATCCACAACGCGAGCAGCGCGGTGACGAGCCCCACCAATCCGCCGATGATCAGCGGTCTCTTCATCTCGTCGTTCGGAACGGGCCGCAGCGGGCCCTCACTGTCGGGCGGGGCGGGCGGCGCGCTCAAGGGCGAGGGAGGCGGCGCGGAGGGCGGCGCGGGAGGCGCTGCGGTCAGGCTCGCGAGCTGGGCGGCGGTGGGGACAGGGATGTTCAGTCGTGTCTCCGCCTCGCTCAAGGCGCTCGGCAGAGGAGCGGCCGCGGGGAGAGGCGCAGCGCTTGGGCGCGCGGCGCCTGTCGAGGGCCGTGTCGGCGGCGAGATCACCGTCTTGTCGTCGTCCTCCTCGTCGTCCTCGTAGAGCGCTGGGTGAAGCTCGACGTGCTGGAGCTGGGCGGTGCGGGATCGATCCGAAGGCGCCATGAGCCACGCCGGGATGACCGGATCCGCCAGAGCGGGCTCCACGGGGGCGGGATCGGAGTCGGCGCTCGCCGAGTGCTCTAGCTCAAGCTCTTCCTCTTCTTGTAGCTCGAGCTCCTCCGTAGGCGGGCGAAAGACAGCTTCGGGGAAGTCGCTGGCCTCCCGCGACAGGCTCGGCCAACCCCCGCCGATGTCCAACCCAGCGGCGTCGATGTGAGACAAACCCGAGAGCTCCGGCAGCTCTTCGCTCTGCGGCGCTTGCGGCTGGAGAGGCTCAGCCGACGTCAGATCGACCTCCAGATCGGCGTATGCTACGGTCGAGCGGTGAAGCAGCTCCTCCGCTACAGGGCCAGTTTGTGCTACATGCTCCTTGAGCGCCTCAGCGTCTTCGCCTGGGTCACGAAGGCGTGGCCACTCCTCCCCGGATGTGAACATCAGGCCGGTAGGCACAGGCGGGGGCTCATCCCGGTCAAGCCCCCGCCCCGAGGGCGGAGGGTCGCTCCCCGCGGGCTCCTCGGCGCGCTGCGCCCGGGTGAGGGCCTCACGCTCCTCGGGCGTTGGCTCATCGAGCACCCCCGCGGCGCCTGTGCCCACCACGAGGCTCCGCAGCGTGTCGAGCTGGGCGGACCGCTCCGGCTCAGGCAGCGGGCGGGACGACCAGAGCTCGCGGATCAGCGTGGCGGCGACGGGCTCGGGGAGCGTCATCGTGGCGCCGAGGAACATCCGCCGCGCGAGGGGATCGCCCTCCCAATGCTCCAGCGGCGCCAGAAGCTCGTACAGAACGGGCAACAAGCGGCCCGGGTCGCCCCCGTACACCGCGAGAAAGATCCCCCGCGCCGCCGCGCGGTCGAGGGTGCCCAAGGGGTAAATGAGGCTGTGCTGCCACACCGCGCGGCGCCCATCAAACTTCAAAAACATACGTCCGAACAGGGTGATCACCTCGCCTACGCCGGTGAGCGTCTCCTCATAGAGCGTCCACGGATCGGGCTTGCTCTGCTGCAGACGTAGTCCCAGCTGCTCCAAAGGACCGACGCCTCGCCCCCGAAGCTCGGTGACGAAACGATAATCTTGCTTCCAGCGAAGATTTAGGAAATGGGCAGGCTTCACCGGTCGGCGCTCCCGTATACCTCAGTGCTACCCGTGAACAGATGATCGAGCTCCAGCCCAGACACGATCGCGCCCAAGCACTCGTGTACTCCGGCGCCTGAGCGCGCCGACCCGAACACATACCAGGAGTCTCGACGGGGGTTGAAGCTCTTCTGCAGCAGCAGATCGACGTGCTGGCGTAGCTCCAACATCGCCGGGTCCGCCTCGGGGCCCTGTGCTGGCACGTTGGGGAGCTTGTCTACCTTATTAAAGAACACCACGATCGAAGAGACGACCTCCCGGGCGACGTCTCGCTCGTAGGTGGCGCGCAGCCGCGCCTCGCTGACATAATCCGCGTTCTTGGCCACCCCTGCGCAGACATCCCAGATCATCAGCGCCACCGCGCGGCCTTTGTTCTCTTTGTGATGGCGATCGATCATGTTCCCGATCTGCTCGGGGGAGCCGCCCGCGATGTCTACAAAGTCAACGGCGTGCAGCACACGCAGGCCGTTCTCGTCGCCCCAGCACAGCGGCACCGGGCTCGTCCGATATTGCGCCATGGTGGACTGTATTGAGTCTAGGTCCTTTGGCGTCGCGGTGGGGTTGGTGAGGCGCTCCATCAGCGTCGTCTTCCCGCCCTTGGACATCCCGTCCATAAAGACGGTGTGGATACGAAGCGGCACCGCCTGCTTCGCGAGCTCCACGTTGATTCGGTTGATGTGCGCGAGCTCTCTCTTGAGGTCGGCGTTCTGCGCGTCGTAATCACGATTCGCCGTGCGGTACTCGCTGAGCTGGCTCTCGACCTGGGCGGACCGGGACTTGATCTGGGTGAGCTGGGCCCGGAGGTCGGTCACCTGCTTCTCTTGTTCCCCCAAGCTGGCCAACATCCCGTCGCGCTCCCGCTGATGTCCCTCCAGACTAGAGATCAGCGCGCGCCTCTGCTGAGTCGAGTCATCAACTTGCGCAAGAAGCTCATCGGCTTGCTGTTGTGCCTCCTGGAGCTGGGCCAAGGTGGTGTTATGCTCTTGTTCGTGATCCCGTAGCTGAAACCCCAACCACACCACGACCACGACCAACACGACGACCGACACGAGCAGAGCGACGACGATGACTTCCATCACTGACACCTTCGAGACCTAGTTTCAAGCGCCGATGATCGCTCAGCGCCAGCGCATCATCGGATCTGCGTTATAATAGAGTCGTTACGGAAGCACAACCACCCCGCTGATTTTACCAGGTAGTGAAGCAATGCCCGCGCCCTCGCAGATTCATTCTGGACGTGTCTTTGGTAAGTACACCCTCGTGAAGCCCCTCGGCGAAGGGGCCTTTGGCGGCGTGTGGCTCGCAGAGCGCGTCACCAACCACCAGCAGCACCAGCTCAACCGCCCCGTCGCCTTAAAGCTACGCCACCGGCACGAGTCGCAGACGGACATGCACGACGCGAACCTGTCCTTTCTGCGCGACTGGTACGTCGGCAACCTCATCCAGCACCCCAACATCGTCGCGATTCACGACGTGGTGACCGAGGGCCCCGACATCGCCATCGTCATGGAGTGGGTAGACGGGTACACCTTCTACGACATCTTCCGCCGCCTGACGTCTCTGGATGCGTTCTTGCCGCTGTCGGCGGTGCTTGAGGCGGGGATCGGCGTCTGCGCGGGCCTGCACGCCTTACACTCCGTTCGGCGCCGCGACGGCACCCCCTACAACATCGTGCATCGCGACATCAAGCCGCAGAACCTGATGATCGACCTTCACGGCGTGGTGCGTGTGCTCGACCTCGGCATCGCCAAGAGCGCGGAGCTCCCCGGAGAGCGCACCGCGCACGGCATCGCCAAAGGCACCATCGAGTACATGGCGCCCGAGCAATACCTGAGCGACAACCTCTCTCCAGCCACGGACCTCTTCCCTTTGGGGGTGGTGCTCTTTGAGCTGGCCACAAAGGAGCGGCTCTTTCGGCCCGAGCCCGAGGACTCCCGGCTGTTTCGGCGCAAGCGCAGCGGCCACGCGGCGAGCCGGGTCAACGCGCACGCGGATCGCCTCGGCCCCCTCGCGCCTGTGCTGCTGGACTGCTTGGCGATCGAGCCTGAGGACCGCCCGCAGAGCGCTGAGGCCCTTGGGCACACGCTGCAGGGGCTCCTGGACAACGCGCCCCGCGGGCCAGGGCTGCACGACCTGATGTCGGCGCTTCGCGGTGAGATCCCACCGCGAATGGCCCAGAACCCGGAGTGGGCGCCTTTGGCGCTGGCGCTTGAACGCCCACGCCGCCCAACCCCCGTGATTCATCTCCCACGAAAAAACATCGCGCTCTTGCTGCCTGGCCTCGACACCCCAGAGACGATCGTCGAGGAGTTGTCGCTCATCGACGAGGACGTGGAGCTCGCACCTGCAGAGAGCGCCGCCCCTCCCCCGGCGCCCCCACGCCCAGAGGCGAACGTCACGCCCACGCCCCAGCCGCTCCCCGACCCGCCCACACGCTCGCTGCCGTTCTCACCGGCGCCCAGCCCGGTCCCGCTCTCCGCGCAGACCACGAGGATCAGGACACCAACACCAACACCAACACCAACACCAACACCAACACCAACACCAACACCAACGCCCGCCCCGACACCGCCTGAGGTGCGTGTGGCCGCGCCGCCCAGCCCGATCGTGGCGCCGCCAGCCCCGCCCCCGCTCGTGAGGCCCGCGCTTGTGCTGCCCAAGGCGCCGACGCCGCCCCGCGTCCCGATCGCGGCGCCGCCGATGCTGCCCGCGTCTATGTCCACCAACACGCCACCCAACGCCGCGGTGAGCGCTCCCAGCGGCCTCGGTGAGCGGCGCTCCGCCTCCGTCGAAGACGAAGATGAAGGGCGTCCTACGGTCTTGATCGTCGTGGCCGCGATGATGGCGGGGGTCATGCTGGCGGCAGGGTTGTTGGTGGTGAGCCAGATCATGTTCCGCGAGCCCACCGGCCCCACTCAGGGGCCGGTGGTGGTTGAGCCCGTCGTTGAGGCGCCGCCGCCCGAGGTCACCCCGCCGTCAGAGGTCGCCCCTCCCGTTGAGGTCGACGCATGTGACGGCGTCATCGACGGGGACGGCGACGGTGTTCTGCCGTGCGCTCCATCGACCGAAGCGGCGCTGGCCCGCGTCCGCCTAGGCGAGCTCAAGGCGTATGACTGCGACGACAAAGATCCCAAGGTGAACCCCGCCGCCAAAGGGGACGGACGCGGCGTCGACAACAACTGCGACGGGAAGGTCGAAGGGAACGAGCGGAAGGTGAGCGAGCCGCAAGCGCCGCCAGAGGCCTGCTTTCAAGACCTAGACGGAGACGGCTACGGAAACGTGCTGAAGCCCCTGCGCGGGGAGGTCTGCCGTGGAAAGAACGTGAGCAAAAACAGCGAGGACTGCCTCGACACCAACGCACGCTGGTATCCAGGCGCGTCGGAGCCGCCCGGCTCACCCGACATGAACTGCGACGGGGAGACCACGACCGCGGTCGAAGAGTCCAAACCTCCCGTCACACCGCGGGTGCTGAGCGCCACCGGCTCGCTCAGAGGCAAGAGGCTCACCGTGAACGTGGCGCTCGACCCAAACGGCGGCCCGTGCAATGCGCTCTATGTTCAGGTCAGCGGCTCACCCAGCTTCATCACCGGCGAGACCACCATCCACGCAATGAGCGGGGGCCCCACCGATTTTCAGGCGGGCGTAACCTTAGACCAGAAAGAGTCGTACTTTAGGCTCAGATGCGCCGACAACGGCCCCTTGCGCATCGGCGCCCCGTACTACCCGATCTCGCAATGAGCGGCGATGTCTGTTATGCTGCGGCCATGAACCTTGCCGCGGATAGGGTTGCCCTGTGAAGCTGCTCCAGCTCATCAGATCCTTCGCTCAAACCTCCCTGTTTTTGGGGCTCGTCGGCGCTTTCCACGTCGACGACGCCCACGCCCAGACCAAGAACCGCGCCGCCGAAGAGGCGAATCAACAGCGGGACTTGGCGGAGCGGTACTTCGGTGAAGGAGAGCTCGACCGGGCGGAGCTCGCCGCGATGCGCGCCGTAGAGCTCGACAAATCGAGCCTCACCGAGCGCGCCCGGCGTGTGTTGGTCGAGGTTTATCTACAGCGCGGCGAGCTCAACGACGCCGAGCACAACATCCGGGGGGTGCGCGACGTGCCCAACTTGCCGCTCCCCGCTTTGGAGTGGACGGTGCGCGCCCTGATGCGCGTCGAGATTGAGCGTCTTGAGGGCGCTGGAGACGCGACGGGCGCCCAGTCCCGCCTCGACGTGTTCCCCACAGACGGCCTGGGCACCGCCGAGGCCGAGTGGGTGTCCCGGATGCGCGCGCGGGTGACGCTGCGCGGCTTTGAGCAGCGCCGTGAGATTCAGGCCGGGCGGGAGGCCATCGCCGCCGCCCTCACCTCAGCCCAGGCCGCCAAAGATGTCCAGGGGGTTCGTTGGCTCAGCGCCGCGGGGCAGCGCCTCGGCGTCGTTGAGCTCGAGTGGGCCGGCGCCTACGACGCGGCCCGGGCCGAGGCGGCGGCGCTGACCACGCTTGAGGGCGTCCGGCAGCCGGATCTCCTCTGGGCGCAGCTCGTGATCGCCCGCCTTGAGGCCCGCCTCGCTTATGAGGGTGAGAACCTCGCCCAAGCCCGCGCCCTTGCCCAGGCCCTCGCCGCGCGCCCTGATGCGAGCGCGCTTGATCAAAGCTGGGCCCAAGGCTTCCTGCTCCGCCTCGACTACGAGGCCGCCGTCGCGGCCAAGGCCGACAACGCCGCCGCCCTCGCCGCGCAGCTCGCGCCGTTCTGGGCCGCCGAGCCCCCGTCCGAGCGCCCGCCTCCGCCGATGGTGGTCACGCGGCGAGCCTCCGCTCAGGTGGGGTTGGTGGCGGGGTTTCACACCTGGAGCCACACGCTCACTGCGTCGGGCGCTCTCCCCGCTCTGGGGCCGGAGTACACGGACTGGCGATCGCTCAACAACGACCTCGCCTGCGGCGACGGCTGCTCGTCCATCACGCTCTCTCTCGTTGCGCGCGGCTCGTACGCGATTCGCGAGCATTTCGTCGTCGGCGGTGGCGTCGGGCTCACCCAGCCCCTCGTCGCGAGCGACCTCGGCGGGGTAACGGGGCTGCCCCTCGTGAGCCCGTGGGTCGGCGTTG
>Ga0066604_10000160_pt1 | contig 46848 bp, 43 predicted proteins | sample Higcelwee11metaG_FD_59501 | JGI IMG/M metagenome (GOLD analysis project Ga0066604, IMG submission 59501) | Freshwater pond sediment microbial communities from the University of Edinburgh, under environmental carbon perturbations - High... | ecosystem: Environmental > Aquatic > Freshwater > Pond... | reverse complement strand
TTTATTATCAACGGAATCCAAGCTTTTCGTTCTCTCCAACTGTCAAAGACGGGAATATATTTTATTCAATTACACGAAATTAGTCAAGGGCAATTTAAATGTTTTACATTGTCATTGTTATAGCTAAGCAATTTAATGTATCATTTGATTCTTGCCCATATAATCGATAACTATCACTGTATTTCGTTCTTTTTTGTAGAATATCGAGTTTTATACAGTTTCCTTTTATTAATTATTGTGATAGAATATGATTTATGCAATATTGCAAGATTTGATGCAAATATATATGGGTTTTGCAGGATATCTGTTACGACTCATATAAAGACAAGCTATATTAAGAAATGGAGATTATATTTATGGAAAACATTCTAGCGTTTATTATTGGCGCATTACAGATTACAGTACTGGATTTAACTCTTTGTGCTGATAATATCGGCGTAATCGCACTAGCTACCAAAAATCTGCCGGCTGAATATTCGAAGAAGGCTACTATTTATGGAATTTCAGGAGCGATAAGCCTCAGAATTCTATTTGCATGTTTCATGACACTGCTGCTTAACATAAGCACGGTTCCTATTAAACTTATCGGCGGCTTGCTGCTCATAAAAATAACCTGGGATTTTATAAAACCCTGCAATGACGAAGATGAATGTACAAATGTCAAACAAGCTAATAAATTCTGGGAAGCTGTTGCCATTATTATTATTTCTGATGTGAGCATGAGCCTGGATAATGTACTGGCAATAGCAGGTGCTGCAGATGGGCACCTATGGCTAATAGTGTTTGGTATAGCCTTAAACATACCCGTGCTTTTCTTTGGGAGCCGATTTGTATCTGAACTAATGAAAAAGTACAGGATAACCATCTATATAGGTGGAGCAGTGCTTGCTCATACATCATTGAAAATGATATTCGAGGACAGCTTGATATACTCCCTTACTCCGCATCTTTTCGGTATTGTAATACCATGGTTGATAGCAGTGGTTACCCTTATATATGGGTTCTTTATAGTCAAGAGGAGCAAGGCAGCTTATAAATAGTAGAAATTCAAGGTGGCAGGCTTTTTTCTGTCACCGTTCTATTTCTATCATATCTATGATAAACCTTTTATCCAGAGGTATTATGTCGCTGTCTCCACCGCACATGGGACAAGCTATATTCTTTTCCGCTGCAAAAACTAACCCGCAGCAGCGACACCTTCCAGCCTTATTTCCATACCGTATATATATTTCTGAATTCCTGGCAGCAGTTCCTTTCAATATATATTCAAGATAAATCGAAATATTTCTGCTGAATTGCACCCCAGTACCCAACCTCAGCCAAATCCCGCTGATCCTTTTTGCTCTATTATGCTTGGCAGTGTCTTCAATTACCTTGAGAAAAGCACTTGTCAAAGGAAACCCCTTCAATTTTGTCTCCCCCCCTTATGCAAAGCTTGATATAATATATGTTTGTATAATAGGGATAAGAACAAGGGTAATGGCATGCGGCTTTCCAATACAATAAAAAAAACCATCCCGGAAGCAGGATGGAAGATGGAGGTTTACTAAGCTTCAGGATGGTCTTTTATTTAAATTATTTTATGCAAGCTGCCCCTCTTTTAAGTGCCTCTTGATTAAGTGGGATTACACTGGCTTTCTTGCCTTTGAATATTTCAGTGATTATATTCATTATTGACTCTTCTTTTGCAGCACTTGACACCTTGAGAAATGCACCCAGCATTACAATGTTGGCTATTTTATCGGAGCCTAACTCATATGCAATTTCATTTGCCGGTATATAGTAAACATTGATATCATCTCTTGTAGCTTTCTTGTCTATCAAGGAGCTGTTTATCAGAAGCGCTCCGCCCGGAATTACATCGTTCTCAAATTTATCCAGGGATGGTCTGTTCATAACTATAGCTGCTGTTGCTTCAGTTACAATTGGTGCTCCTACCGGCTCTTCAGATACTATTACGCTGCAGTTTGCCGTACCGCCACGCATTTCAGGACCATAAGAAGGCAGCCAGGACACATTCTTTCCTTCTTCCAAAGCTGCTTCAACAAGTATCTTGCCCATAGCCATAACACCTTGACCGCCAAAGCCTGCCATTATAATTTCATGTGTCATTTACTTTACCTCCTCTGGACTTCTGAAGTTTCCAAGCGGATAATATGGTACCATGTTATCTTGAAGCCATTTCAAAGCTTCTATCGGAGTTTTCCCCCAGTTTGTCGGGCAGGTGGACAGTACTTCAATGAGTGAGAAGCCCTTGCCTTCCATCTGAATCTGGAAAGCCCTTTTTATAGCTTTCTTTGCCTGGATAATATGCTTTACATCAAACACTGAAACTCTTTCTACAAATACCGCCTTGGGAATAGTTGCAAGCATTTCACTTACTCTTAAAGGCATACCTGCATGGTTTTCATCTCTTCCATAAGGAGCTGTGGTTGCTTTCTGCCCTACAAGTGTTGTAGGAGCCATCTGTCCGCCTGTCATACCATAAATAGCATTGTTTACGAATATTGTGGTTATCTTTTCGCCTCTCATCGCTGCATGAACGATCTCAGCAGTACCTATTGATGCTAAGTCTCCGTCACCTTGATAAGTGAATACAGCAGATCCTGGGTTTACTCTCTTAATACCTGTTGCTGTCGCCGGAGCCCTTCCATGAGCTGCTTCCTGCATATCGCAGTTAAAATAATCATATGCAAATACGGCACATCCTACAGGAGCTACTCCGATCGCATCATCGACAAGATTAAGCTCTTCAAGTGATTCTGCTACAAGCCTGTGTATTATCCCATGAGTGCAGCCGGGACAATAGTGAAAAGGCTTGTCAGTCAGTCCCTTAGTCTTTTCAAATACAACTGCCATTATTTTGCACCCCCTATTTTCTTCTTGGCTTCCTCAACAATAGCCTTAGGAGTCGGGAACATACCGCCTGTCCTACCATAGAAGTAAACAGGTTTCTTTCCATTTACGCCCAGTCTTACATCCTCAACCATCTGTCCCATACTCATTTCAACAGACATGAAGAATTTTACACTGGCTTTTTCTGCTGCTTCCTCAATAGCCTTGTATGGATACGGCCAGAGAGTTATAGGCCTTATAAGCCCTGCTTTTATTCCTTCCTTAGCTAGTGAGTTTATTGCATTCTTTACTATTCTTGCTGTTGTCCCATATGCTACAAATACCATCTCTGCATCTTCCATGTTGTATGTTTCTACCTTTAATTCGTTCTTTTCTATTTCTTTATATTTTTCAAATATATCAAAATTGTGTTTTTCACAATCAGCCGCTTCTATAAATAGAGAATTAATAATATTAGGCTTTCTCTGTCCCTTAGTACCCACTGTAGCCCATGCCTTTTCAGGCAGATTTCTCTTTTTTACTTCTTTAAATTCCACAGGCTCCATCATTTGTCCTATCATACCATCGCCAAGAATCATTACCGGATTCCTGTACTGGTCAGCTATGTCAAAAGCTTCCTGAACCAAATCAACTGCTTCTTGTACAGATGACGGTGCAAGTACAACCAGTCTGTAGTCACCATGTCCGCCGCCCTTGCAAGCCTGGAAGTAGTCTGACTGTGCAGGCTGTATTCCGCCAAGCCCTGGGCCTCCCCTTACCATATTGACTACTACGCAGGGCAGCTCAGCACCTGCAATATATGTTAAGCCTTCCTGCTTCAGGCTTATTCCCGGGCTGGATGAGGATGTCATTACCCTTGCTCCTGAACCTGCTGCTCCATAAACCATATTTATAGCAGCTAACTCTGATTCTGCTTGAAGGAAACATCCACCAATCTGCGGCATTTTCATAGCCATATACTCAGGTATCTCATTTTGTGGTGTTATCGGATAGCCGAAGAAAAACCTGCAGCCTGCTTTTATAGCTGCCTCAGCTACAGCCTCGTTGCCCTTCCATAATTCCTTAGCCATTTAAGCTTCTACCTCCCCTTTTATCTTTCTACTGTTATTACAACGTCAGGACACATTCTTGCACATGAAGCACATCCTGTACATTTGTCCATTTCCTTAATGGTTGCCGGATGATAACCCTTGACATTTATCCTATCCTTGTCCATAACAACAATTTTAGCTGGACATACTGTGGTGCAAAGTTCACAACCCTTGCATCTGTTCTCATCGAAAGTTACCTTAGCCATTACATAACCTCCTCTTTAAATTATATTTAGTTAGTACAACGGTAATATAGTTAGTTCTCCCAAGGCTTCTTCATATAAATGTCTATAGGTAAAACCTCACCCTGGAGTCCTTTTGGAAGCAAATCAACAAACTTCTTTTCGATAACCACATACTTTATAGGCAGTCCCAAAACCTTAGAAACATCCTCGCAAAGCTTTTGACCTTTCATTATTTCCTCAATAGTCGTATTGCCGCAGAGGTGAGTATTATTTACTAATGCAGTAACCTTCTGCCTGGAGCTGTCCTCGATAGACCTCAGGTAGCTTACTGCTCCATCCACGGTATTGGTCTGATGTCTATTTGCATTCAGCACAAAAAACATATCATACGGCTCTTTATCAAAATACTCATGGTATCGTCCCAACGCCCTGGCTCCTGCCTTATCTCCGCCTACATCAAGCACTACCTCATAGGAGGTATCCTGCAGGACAGAGTATATTTCAGGTGAAAGCGCAGGCAAGTCTCCTGACAAACCTTTTACTGAAGATGATATAACTCTTATACCTTTTTTAGCAAACTGTGGTTCAATTTCTCTTGAGCGAAAATAAGGATTTACTATATCCAAGTCTACTATTGACGTTTTCTTGCCGGTCTTGGCAAGATCAAAGGTGTAGTTAACAGCAAACTCCGTCTTTCCGCTGCCGTAATGTCCTGTGATTATTCTGACTCTTTTATCATTGAACATAATTATTTATATTCCTTTGCTTTCTCTTCGCCCCTCAGCACTCTCAGTCCACCCTCTGCAAGAGCAATCATTTCATCTTCTCCCGGGTATACCCTAATGTCGCCAATAAATGCTACCCTTTCTTTTATCCAGCCTACCAGAAGCTTGTCATATGCAAGACCTCCTGTCAGGCATATTGCATCCACCTTGCCTTCAAGCACTGTTGCACAAACTCCTATCTCCTTGGCTATCTGATATGCCATTGCCTTATATATAAGCTCTGCATTCTTGTCTCCGGCTTCTATCATTTTTACAACTTCCCTGCCGTCATTAGTTCCCAGATATGCAACAAGACCGCCCTTACCGCAAATCATCTTGTTTATCTCATCTATGGTATATTTGCCTGAGTAGCAGAGTTTCACAAGGGCACTGACAGGCAAGCTGCCGGTTCTTTCAGGTGAGAAGGGGCCTTCTCCGTTTAATGCGTTATTTACATCAATTGTTCTGCCGCCTTTATGGGCTCCTACTGAAATACCCCCACCCATATGTGCAATTATGAGATTCAATTCTTCATATTTTTTCCCCAGATCAGCAGCCGCTCTTCTTGCAACTGCTTTCTGGTTCAACGCATGCCATATACATATTCTTTTTATTTCCGGCATTCCGGAGAATCTTGCTATTTCATCAATCTCATCGACAACTACAGGATCAACAATAAAAGCTGGTATTCCAAGCTGCGAAGCTATTTCATTGGCTATTATTCCCGCAAGGTTTGAAGCATGCTGTCCGCCTACCCCAACCTTGAGATCCTCAAGCATTATACTATTTACATTATATGTTCCGCTTTCCATAGGCCTCAAAACTCCGCCTCTTCCTACTACAGCACTTAGCTTTGTGATATTTATTCCATTGACATTTAAGGTTTCCAGTATAGCATCCTTTCTGAACTCAAACTGGTCTATTACTGTGGCATAAGGAGCAAGTTCCTCGTTTGAATGTCTGAGTGTCTGCTCCAGTACCGGCTTCTCGTTATCAAAAACAGCTATTTTGGTTGAAGTAGAACCTGGGTTAATAATTAATAACCTAAATGTCTCTTGCATAATCAAATTACCCCTCTCTATAACTTTCATTAGGAATCATGGTTTTATTTACTAGTCATAAGTACCCCTATAGCAATGGAGTTAAGCTTTGCTTCATCGGAATCGGCACGTGAAGTCAAAACTACGGGAGCCTTTGCCCCTACTATTATCCCTGCATTCTTTGCTCTTGCAAAGAATACCATAGATTTATACAACATGTTCCCTGCTTCTATTGCCGGAACCATAAGTATATCTGCGTGACCTGCAACAGGATGAGTTATCCCTTTATGCATGGATGCCTCTATTGATATTGCATTATCCAAGGCAAAGGGACCTCCGAGAGTACAGCCTGCAAGCTCTCCTGCTTCGTTCATCTTAATAAGCTCGGCTGCATCAAGAGTTGCCTGCATCTTTGGATTTACCTTTTCTACCGCTGCAAGCACTGCGACTTTTGGATTATCGTTTCCAAGTGCATTAGCTACCTGAACAACATTCTCTATTATCTGCTTCTTCTGTTCAAGATTGGGTGCAATATTCATGGCTGCATCTGTCACATAGAAAAGTCTGTCATAACCCGGTACATCAAATACTGCAACATGTGAAAGTACATTTCCCGTTCTTAAGCCTATTTTTTCATCCAGTACTGCTTTCAATATCAATGAGGTATCAACAAGACCCTTCATAACAATATGAGCGCAACCCTTTGAAACCAGTTCAACCGCCTTTCTGCATGCTTCATTCTTGTCCTTAATATCAATTACTTCAAATTTATTTATATCTATATCACAATTCTTAGCGGCTTTAGCTATTTCATCCTTATCACCAACCAGTATAGCATCTGCAATACCTAAATTCTTTGCGCCGTTTACCGCACTTAAAACCTCAATATCCTGAGCCACTGCAACCGCAATAATTTTAGGCCCCTTTTCCTTGGCAGCCTTTATTATTTCATCAAAGGTTCTAATCATTTATTTCACCTCTTCTTCGTATATCTTTGCTTTCTCCTCACCTTTAAGCACCCTTAGGGCACCTTCCGCCAGTGCCAGCATTTCATCTTCACCGGCATATATCATTACTGGTGCTACAAATCCTGCTCTCTTTACTATTCTCCCGCACAAAAGTTCTGAGTACGCAAGTCCTCCTGTAAGCAGAATTGCATCAACTTCTCCCTTTAGTACAGTTGCCATTCCTCCAATCTCCTTGGCAATCTGGTATGCCATTGCATCATATATCAAATCTGCGTTTTTATCTCCGCTCTCAATCATTGTTTCTACATCTCTTGCACTATTTGTGTTTAAGTAGCCGACAAGTCCAGATTTGCCTAATGTCTTCCTTTTCATTTCTGCCAGTGTGAACTTTCCAGAGTAGCACATTTTAACCAGTTCGGCTACAGGAAGTCCCCCACATCTTTCAGGAGAAAATGGTCCTCCATCGTCAGCCCCGTTTGTATCAATTATTTTTCCCTTTCTAACGGATGCAATTGATATACCTCCTCCCAGATGAGCAATCAGAAAGTTAAAATCCTCGAGCCCTTTTCCCAAATCTCTTGCAGCTCTTCTTGCAACAGCTTTAATGTTTAAGGCATGCACCAAAGATCTCCGCGGAACTTCCGGTAAGCCGGAAATTCGTGCGATATCGCTAAACTCATCCGTTGCAACGGGATCAACTATAAATGCAGGAATATGCTCAGAATCTGCTATGCCTTTGGCAATTATTCCCCCAAGGTTTGAGGCATGTTCACCCTGAATACCGGTACTAAGGTCACCAATCATTACATCAGTAACCTTGTAGGTTCCACCAGGTATTGACTTTAATAGTCCGCCTCTTCCAACTACAGCAGATAGACTTTCAGTGCTTATACCTGATTTCTTCATCCATTCCAATATCATCTGCTCTCGGTATTCATACTGGTCTGTAACTTTTAGAAACTTAGCCACCTCTTCTGCAGAATGGCTGAGATTCTTTTGAAGTATATTCTTCTCTCCTCTGAAAATTGCGGTCTTTGTTGATGTGGATCCAGGATTTATTACCAAAATAAATTCTCTTGCCAATGCCTCACAGCTCCTTACATAATATTTAGGTCATGCCTTCTATAAACCACCGGGGTCAACTCTTACCATAGAAACAAGTGACCTGAGACCACCTCGAATCTTGCATCTCACATCTATATCTGTTAGGAATAAATATTAGTTATGTCATATATATGCAAGTAACATGCCATTTATTTTGTCAAAAAAATAAAAATCTACCTTAATGTTATAACACATAAAAATAGATTGAAATTTCTCAATAATATTTATAAAATTTTTTTAAGGCTTATATAAAAAATTTAGTTTATGAAAGAAAACTTTTTGTTTCCGTCATTTTTGAATGTATTTGCACGCAACATTTTGCAATATCAATTAACTTTGCAATATATTGCATAGTAATTGATATTGTAAGAAAATACCTACCCATTTGTATGATTAATTTCCTTTTCCAGGCTATTTTTATATATTTTTTTCCATTTATTATAGGATAAATATAACGAATATCATGTATATAGGTTGCATTAAGAAGATTACATAAATAGCTGTGATTTATAACATCAATGAAAATGTTTCGCACTATTGAACTCTTATGTAATGGGTTTAGTGCGAAACATATAGATGTTTATTGCAAAACATATAACTATGGAAATATTGCTCGAAAAATGAGATTTTAGATATAAATAGCAGAGATATTTTTTTTAATATGATCATAATATAACAATATTTTCATTATCTGTATGATATAGTAAAATGCAAAGAAAGTCCTAACTTTCTTGATAAACACATACTAATGCAAAGGAGATATATGATATGACGTATATACGGTCACCGGTTAAATTAATTGATTATCAAAAATAGAATCAAAAAGTCAAAGGTTATGTATATAGGTTGCACTAAAGAGATTTCATTAATAATCAAGAAAGGAGGCTATCCCGTAATTTATTGTTAGGTGTAAGGCTATTTTCTTGCTTTTAGCAACAAGCGGAAACAATTAAAAAGGAAGGTGTATTATAATGAGAAAAATCATAAGTTTATGTTTATGTATTACAGTGTTATTTATGTTAGCTCTTCCTGTTTATGCGGACAACAATACAGAAAAGGCGGAAATCAATAAATTAGGAGTGGATTCAGTTACCTCAACTTTACAACTCTCTCTCGATAAAAATTTCGAGAAAACCATTATAAGTGATCCGAAAGAATGGGTGACTCTGTATGATATGCATGGCACTCAATATGCCTATTATGTACCGCTTCATGATCATCAGAATGTCTTGACCGGTTATTCCGTGGTAAGCTATGTAAATGACGACTACCGGGTTTTGGTAACCACATCCGGTTTTGGTGCGCAAACAATGTCCGGCAATATCAAACAAGCAATAAAAGGCGCATCTTCCAAAAGTTCATTAGTATATGAATTTCCTGATACTTTCTTTATAAATGACGGCGGCTCATATGCTCAGATTTCGCTTACAGGCGAGCTTGTACCGGTAACCGACACAGCATCTTTTGCAACCGATACTGTTGAAATATTGTCGAAACCACAAACTTCTTCAGAATATAACATCGCAACGATCTATGGTTCTTTGGATTACTGGGATTACGGCGGTTTTGTCCCAGTCTCTGAATCGGGAGGAGTTTATTACGGAGGTTATCAAGGCTGGTTAACTGATGAGGGAGTTTCCCAATTTTGGGCTGACCGTTCTTGCGGTGTTACTGCTGCTTCGAATACATTCCATTATATGTCAGAAAATGTATATGGTAAATCAAACCTATATACGGAGTCTGGTATTACCAAAGGCGAATTCTCAAATTTTCAGAAGGCAGTTTATGATTACTTAAGCCCGGCAATTTGGGGTATACCTACACTTTCCACAATGATCTCACGGGCTGAGGCTTATGCCGCTTCGAGAAATGTATCATTAAGCGCTTATCTGGATGGTTCGACTTGGAATGCGACAAATGTTCGTAACTATATTGCAGGCGGTTTAAATCAAGAGCGTCCGGTAATGCTGCTTACATGGAATTCTCCAATTCCTGATCTTAATTATCATTGGGTTACAATTACACGCATATATGATGTTGACAGCTCAATTAAGATTCTTACATCAAATTGGGCAGGAAAAACAGAGTATGATTTTTTGACATGGGTAAACGGCTCAAGTATTTATAAGGGAGTCATTTACTTTAATTAATCCCATGCTGTAATTTCTCTTGAATATAAAGCAGGTTATCATTATATACATTACATAGGATATTAGCAAAGTGAAGAGGGAGGTGGAATATGGTTTCTATTAGAAATAGTGAGTGGTTATTATCAAAGCTCTTAACATTACCTGTATTCATTGTCATTTTCTTGATTGGCATCACTTTATTATCGGTATTGGTCCGGCACTGGAAAACTATGAATAAGTTTTATAGAACCGTACTGGTTTTGCTGTGTGTGCTGGCTTTTGTTTTAGTGTTCGCCCTGGTTGGATTATCGCTCGCTTTTGGGAAAAGCCCTCATCCACCCTCGCCTCCTATGCCGAATTAAACTTAAGCAGCTAAACAACTAAAATGATTGCCTACTATATGATTAACACAAAAACAAGTCGCAGGCGGCAAGGTTTTTCTTACCACCTGCGACTTTCCATCTTATGGAACGCCCTCATTTATGCAGATTTTCACAGAAGCCCATGCCTTTCCAGTTTGTAGTAAAGACTTCTTAATGAAATGTCCATAAGCTTCGCTGCCTTGGTCTTATTATTGCCGCATTCCTTCATAACCTGCGCTATATGCCTCTTCTCAGCTTGTTCAACGATATTCTCCAAAGTCATAGATATTTCTTGGTAGGTATCATTATAGGCGATCGACACCTCCCCCTTCTCCAAAAGCTTTTCAAACTGGGGAAGGTGGTTTTCCTGTATTACCGTTTCGCTAGTCTTCATATTTATTATGGCGCGGCCTATAATATTATCCAATTCCCTTACATTTCCCGGCCAATTGTATTTTTTCAGCCTCTGAACAGCTTGCGGCGATATATCCTGAATATTGCGTCCGTATTGTTGGTTGAATTTTTTTATAAAAAATATGGACAGATCATATATATCTCCTTTTCGCATCCTTAAAGGAGGAATATTTATAGGCAGTACATTGAGTCTGTAATATAGATCGGCTCTAAACCTGCCGCTGTCCATGGCTGCTTCAAGGTCAACATTTGTTGCTGCAATCACTCTTACATCAATGTTTATAGAGTCTGTACCGCCTACCCGCACAAACTCCCTTTCCTGCAACACCCGTAGAAGCTTCGACTGTGTTTCGGGAGATATTTCACCTATCTCATCAAGGAAAATAGTACCTCCGTTGGCTTCCTCAAAAAGACCTTTTCTTCCGCCCTTTTTTGCCCCGGTAAAGGCTCCCTCCTCATACCCGAATAGTTCTGATTCCAGAAGTGTCTCCGGAATTGCCGCGCAGTTCACCTTTACTAATTTTCTATACCTTCTCTCACTCGCATTATGTATCGAATGAGCAAATATCTCTTTGCCTGTTCCACTTTCGCCCCTCAGAAGAACCGTTATAGGAATTTCTGATGCCTTTCTTGCTTTGTCGATAGCAGCCAGAAGCAGCGGATCACTCCCTATTATATCCTCAAAGGTATATTTAGTTTCCAGGCTTCTTATAATATTCTTGGCATTTTTCAATTCATTGGAGAGTATTGTTATCTCAGTCATATCATGAATAACTCCAACACTGCCTCTAAGTTCTCCATCCACTATTATAGGAGCAGCGTTTACCAGCACTACCTTATGTGTAGGTCCTACCTTCATCAGAGCGCCTTTAACAGGCTTTTTGGTCTTGATTACCTGCATATGCAGGCTTTCCCCTTCAGCAATATCAACAGTAGCCGGTTTTCCTATGACATCCTTTTCCGTAAGTCCCGTTATCCGGGTATAGGCAGGGTTAATGAGTACCCCCAGCCCCTTTTGATCTACAACAGATATAGCATCCTGCGTCGCGTTTATGATTGCCTCCAGCATACTTCGTATCTCTTTCAGGTCTGTTATCTGTTCTGCAAGCTTTATTACTTCGGAGATATCCCTGAATACCGCAACAGCCCCAATTATTCTGCCGCTCTCATCCTTGATCGGCATCCTGTTGGTTATAATTTTGATATTTCCCAAATTCTGCTGCCGATTCAGCTCCGACTCGCCTGTTTCCAATATATATGGCAGCCTTGTGTCTATTACGACATCAGCCACATACCTCCCCAAAGCCTCTTTCACATCTATCCCGGTCAGTTTTTCGGCAGCTCTGTTAAAAAGTGTTATTATTCCTGCGATATTAACACCAATCATTGCATCATGAGTAGAGTTAAGTATCAGTTCTATATCTCTTTCCATAAAATAACCTTCCTCGCCTAAAACGGCTTATACGTTTCTATTAACATCTCAGCTACTTTTATGCCGTCCACCGCTGAGCTCATGATTCCTCCTGCATAACCTGCACCCTCACCTATTGGATAGAAGTTCTTCACTGTCTCACTCTCCATATTCTCCTTTCTTACCATCCTTATGGGCGCAGAGGTTCTTGTCTCAACTCCTGTAAGCACCGCATCCCTGCTTGCAAAGCCCTTAAGCTTCCTGTCAAAATCGCATAGGGCTTCCTTAATTGTAAGTGTTACATAATCGGGCAGGCACAAATGCAAATCTGAAAGCTTTATTCCAGGAGTATAGCTGGGCTTAACTCCTCCTACAGCCCAAGTAGCCTTTCCTAAAAGAAAATCACCTACAAGCTGCACCGGTGCGTTAAAATTCCTGCCTCCCAGTTCATAAGCCTTCCCCTCCCAGGTTCTCTGAAACTCAACCCCCGATAGAGGGTGGCTGCTCTTGTAGTCCTCAGGGGATACCGATACAACCAGTGCACTGTTTGCATTCACTTTATCCCTTTTGTATTCACTCATGCCATTGGTGACAAGCATTCCTTGCTCTGAAGCAGCAGCTACTACCATGCCTCCCGGACACATACAGAAGCTGTATGCCGCCCGTCCTGTTGTACTGCTTCTGGTTGTAAGCAGATAATCTGCCGCTCCCAGACTGGGGTGCCCTGCAAAGCTGCCGTACTGCGCTTCATCTATCATGCTTTGCAGGTGCTCTATCCTCACCCCTATGGAGAAAGGTTTTGGAACTATGCTCACACCTTTTTCAAAAAGCATGTTATATGTATCTCTTGCGCTATGACCCAAGGCCGCTATAATGACATTGGACTCAATAGCTTCACTGCCATTTACAACAACTGCCTTTGCAGAATTACTATCCACCAGTATATCTGTAACCTTGGAAGAGAATCTTACTTCACCTCCAAGCTCAATTATCCTATTCCTTATTTTTTTTATTACAGTCTTTAGTATGTCAGTTCCTATATGCGGCTTGCTAAGGTATAGTATCTCCTCCGGTGCTCCCGCCTCCACAAAGGCATTCAAAACCATCCCTATTCTTTTATCTTTTATTCTGGTGGTAAGCTTTCCATCAGAAAAAGTGCCTGCTCCACCCTCTCCAAACTGTATATTTGAGTTTTCATCAAAAACGCCAAGCTTGAAAAATGAATTTACAGCCTCAGCCCTTTTATCTACATCACTGCCTCTTTCAAGTATAAGCGGGTTGTATCCATTCTGTGCTAAAATTAAACCGGCAAACAATCCTGCCGGTCCACTGCCTATTATTATCGGCCTGTTATTTATTTTTTTGCTGCCATACTCAAGCTCTTTTTTTATATCTTTTGAGGCAGTCTGTTCGTTTACTATAACAATATCCTTTATCTTCCGATACTTTGAAAGGTTCATATTTCCTGCTGCTTCAACCTCTGCGGAGTATATCAGCAGAATGTCTCTCTTATCTCTTGCATCTACAGACCTTTTCAATATCCGGATAGATGATATATCCTTATCACTTACCTTGAGCTTCCTGGCAGCAAGATACCTGACTGTATCAATATCATTATCGAAGGGAGTTTCCTTCACAGGCTGCTTCAAGTTATTTATCTCAAAAAGCACTTAACCATCTCCTATATAATTCCACTATTCAATGCTCTTTTTTCTCAGCACCACTACTGCCTGCTGCGGTGATATACTTAAAACCTCGATCCCTTGAGGCGCCTCCCATAATACATTCAGGGTATTAGTGCCTTCTTCCGCATTCTTCAGGTCTACAAAGAACTTGATTTTATTTGATGCATTGCTTACTAAGCTTTCCGCACCTTTTAAAGTCACCTTCATACCATTTTGTATACTGTCTAACTCCAAACCCTCTGCAATATTTACATATTCAATGTTTCCGACAGTCATTTCACTTATTGTTATCTTCTCGATATTTGCAAATATATTTACTTTTGCATTTGCATTCGTATTTACAATCTCAACACCCTCAGGCATTACCAGATTAACTTCCTTTGATATACTTTCAGTTTCTCCGGTAATATCAATTTTCTCAGTCTTTAATGAACTTATACTTTGAAGGGTCTGCTCATCTCCGGTAATCAGTATTTCCGCAGGATTTACCAAAACACTGCTTACTAAATAACCGGCAGCCGGCTGCCCTGATAATTCCGCTTCCAATCCGACACGCTTTGTATTCTCGATAGGAATGCTTACCTCCACATTGCTGGGTTCTATAGTAATATTCTGCACATCTTTCCCGCTTTCATCCAGTACCCTTACAGGCAGAATTTTCTTAACTTTCGAATTTACACTGGCAATATCTACATCAACCCTGATATTCTTTATCTTATTGATTTGTGACTCTGCACCGGTTATGACAACATCATTCGGAACTATCTCAGGAGTCATAGCCGCCAAGCCATGGGACGGGTTACCCATAATATTCACCTGAACACTTTTCTGAATACTTACTTTTGGTTCGAGCATCACCATCAGACTTGCCGGAGATTTCGTCATAATATTCACATCCTCCGGTATGCCGTTAATACTTATTTCTATATAGTTCTCGCCCGCAAGCTTATGGCCTTCCAAATCTGCAACAGCATTAACAGTAGTCTCGTTAAGCTTATCCAGCACATTATTCTTGCCTTTCAATTTCAGAGTGAGCTTAAAACTACCGGGGTCATTAGTAACTACCATATTGCTTTTTTCCAGAAAAACAGTATTTATAAGTCTGACAGGAATAGTTATATCCTTTGTAATCTCCGGATTTTGTTCTGTTATCACATAAACCCACATAAGCAGCGCCAGCATAACAGATAATATACGTATAGTAATATCCTTGTTTAAAAATTTCTCATTCATTTTTGGCACCCCATTTCATCCATATGGGTTGTCTGCTTTCTTTGGTATCTATGCTATTTTTTATTATTTCCTTCAATGATTTGGTATCCAGATATCTTGACAGACGTCCCATCTTTGCAAAGGATATAACGCCGGTTTCCTCTGATACTATTATTACGAGCGAATCGGATATCTCAGTTATACCTATTGCAGCTCTATGCCTTGTACCAAGCTCCTTGCTCAGGTTCTGACTCTGGGTAAGGGGCAGGAAGCATCCGGCAGCAGCAATCCTGTTTCTCCTGATTATTGCAGCACCATCATGCAGCGGAGTATTGGGAATAAACATATTCACCAATAGCGCGTTAGTTACTGTGGAATCCAGTTTGATGCCGGTCTCTATATACTCGTTCAATCCGGTTTCCTGCTCCAGCACTATTATTGCACCGATTTTATTCTTTGAAAAATGTGTAACTGCAATATTGATTTCATCCAGCATTGTGTCAATTTCATGCTCAAGCAGTTCTCCTTTAATAAAGAACCTGCCTCTTCCAAGGTGTTCAAGGGCACGCCTGAGTTCCGGCTGAAATATGATCAATATTGCAATGACCCCTACAGTCATAGCATTTTTCAACAGCCAGTATACAGTATGGAGACCCAGAACTTCACTTAACTTGGTTGCAATAATAAGCATGGCGATACCCTTAATAAGCTGCTCAGCTCTGGTTTCTTTAATTAAATTCATTATTTTATAAATGATCAGTGCAATTATTCCGATGTCTACATATGTATTCCACATTTTAAGATATGGGAGCAGCTCCTTAAGCTCATTCACCTTCATTCACCTCTAATATGCAATTTTTTTCATAATTTAATTATATAATAAATTCAAAGTTTATAAATATTACAAATGTGTTTCATTTTAAAAGAACACATGTGTTATGTATTGGTCAATTATCACTAATCCCCCTATTATAAATACATAATAGGAAAAATATTTCATGCTGCCCTTTTTTATCAGAATAATCATGAATCTTACCGAAAAATAACCTGCCACAGCCGATGTAATGGTCCCTAAAGCAATTGGAACGGTAATAACGCTCCCGCTCCCGCTTCCGGCTTCAAGAATATCCTTTACTTGGAATACCGCAGCTCCCAGTATTGCAGGTATCGAAAGCAAGAAGGAAAACTTAGCCGCAAACTCCCTGTCCAAGTTCCTCATAAGAGCACCGGATATGGTAAGCCCTGACCTGGAAATTGCAGGCATAATTGCCACTCCCTGCATCACACCAATGAAAGCCGCATCCAAGTATGAAGTTTCATTGATATGTTTTCTGCCTGTATTAAGTCTTTCAGCAAAAAGAATGATAATTCCGGTTGCCAGAAATTCAAAACCCAATGTACTACCGCTCTCATACATTGCTTCAAAGGAATCCTTAAACAAAATTCCTATTATTCCAGTTGGTATAGTACCTGCTATAAGCAGCCAGGTAAGCTTCTGGAAGGGCTTAATAAGCAGTGAAGCTATCTCCTTCCACAGCACAATAACCACCGCTGCCAGCGTACCTACATGCACCATTGCATCAAACATCAGTGTAGGTTCATTTATACCGAATATTTTCTGGAATAGTACAAGATGCCCCGAACTGCTGATGGGAAGAAATTCCGTTAGTCCCTGAATAAGCCCTAATATTATTGCTTGAAAAGTGTTCATTGTAAACCCCCTTTTAATTGAATACACATTATTATTATGATACAACATATGCCATCATTCAATATAAGACGGAAGTAATCAGAAATTTACTTCACACTATCATTTTCTATTCCGAGTATGTACTTTATCGGTCTCAGCGTATACTGCACCGCAAATCCTATAAATAATCCCGTAATTACCGCTGAAATTGCTAAGGCAGGCAAGTAATAAAAAAGCTTTGCATTTTGTACTATAAGGCTGGCTATCAATATCTGGCCTATGTTGTGGAATATAGCTCCAACCACGCTTATAGTAGCTATGCTAAAAAGACTGCTGTACCTCTTATACATTATTGCCATTGCAATAGTGCTTATTAACCCGCCAATTAAGCTATATATAAAAGAAGATACTCCGCCGCCGAATACAGAACCCAAAAAAGTTCTCATAACCACAACTGCAAGAGCCTCTTTGGGACCAAAAATCACAATAGTCATAAGAGAAATTGCATTTGCGAGGCCTAGTTTAATTCCTGGAACCGGCACGGGTACAGGGATCATTCTTTCTGCTATATGAAGTATTAACGCTTGGGAAACAAGAATGCCCAGCAGCACCATCTTTTTTGTTCTGCTCATAATTTTCTCCAATATGTTTCGCACTAAATCCTTTATATAAGTAATATCAGAAAGAAACATCATCAACATCAGATTCTGTTTTCCCCTCAATGTATACAACGACCTTATTGGGAAGGCATACTATACTCTGCCCCACCCTGCTCACCAATCCGGTTTTCTGGCACACCTTATCAGGGCATTCTACATCCTTTACATAGGCACCGTTTTCATCAACAACAATGTCAATGTAATTTCCATTCTCCAGCTCAATGTGAATATTCTGGAGCTTCATTCCTTTGGACATAGGAATTGTTTTATAAACACTCCCATTTGTCTCTATAACTACCTGTCTCACGTCTTCCGATTCTCCCAGCTTGTTTACAACAAGCCATGAGAGCACTGCTGCAACAAGTACCAGAATAATAATCATATCGCCTTTTTTCAGCTTCATAAAATACCTCTTTGCATTATCCATTCAGATTTCGCAAAACGCTTCCTTTTCCTGCTAAATTCGTACCTTTCCCTATATAAATCCTTAGTACATTCAATAATATATCAGTATATTATACAATATACAATGCTTATAGTAACAGCACTAATTTATTTTTCATATTGAAATTATGGTTGCAATACTTACAATGTATCATATAGAATTGAATATGTAAATTTAATCGCGTTTTATCACGATCTATAAAGAACGCAACCCTTTTAATGCACATTATTCTACGGAGGTGTCTGTTTTGATTCTAAATAGAAAAATAATTCTGTTCTTCACTATAACCTTACTCACCGCACTGATATTGTCAGGATGCCGGAATCAAGCTGCCGTTCCGGCAGTGGAGCCTGTTTCTAAAACTAATTTTCTTCTTGGAACTGTTGTAGAAATATCCGTATATGATAAAAAAGATGAGGCAATAATTGACAAGGCTTTTGAAAGAATATCCGAGATAGAGCGTAAAATGACTGTAAATAACGCTAAAACCAGTGAAATCATAGCCCTTAATGAGGCTTCCGGCAAAAACGAAGTGAAATTAAGCCCCGACACATTCTATGTAGTAGAAAAAGGTAAACAGTATTCCGAACTGTCTGAGGGAAAATTTGATATAACCATAGGATCAGTTGTTAAGCTTTGGAATATTGGCACCAAATATGCCGCAGTACCTGAAAAAGGTGTACTTGCAGAAGCTGTAAAACTGGTAGATTATAAAAAGCTCAGCTTAAACAAGGAAAACCTTACTGCAAAACTGGAAATAGCCGGTATGAAGGTGGATTTGGGTGCAATTGCAAAAGGTTATGCCGCAGATGAAGCCGCCCGGGTCCTTAAGGAGAACGGCGTTTTAAATGCCATAATAAACCTTGGCGGAAACGTTATGACAATAGGCGGGAACCCCAATGGAAACCCATGGAAGATTGGGATTCAAGACCCCTTTAACCCCAGAGGGGACTTTTTAGGCGTAGTGCACATTAAAGATAATACAGTAGTAACTTCCGGCACCTATGAAAGATACTTTGAAGAAAACGGAAAGAAGTATCACCATATATTAGACCCCGCTACAGGTTACCCGACAGAGAATAATCTTTACAGCGTCTCAATTATAACTGATAAATCAATTGACGGGGACGGGCTGTCCACTACATCACTGCTATTAGGACTAGAGGAAGGAATGAAGCTGATCGAAAGTCTGGAAAATGTTGAAGCAATATTCATTACCTCCGATAAACGTATTTTTGTTTCATCAGGACTAGAAAAAGATTTTGAAATCACCAAGTCTGAGTTCAAACTAGCAAATTAAAAGCCGTCAAAGTAATTATACATTTTTCTATTTTTCTATCTGCTCCTTCGTCCTGTTCTTTGCCCAATAGGACTTATTGGACAGGAAATCATATACAGTGTCTATGGATAGCAGTGACTTATCCGTACTTACCAGAAAATTGCCATATTTTTTCTCCACAGCCTGCACCTCTTTTTAAATTATACTATATATTAAATTAACTTGTTGTGCACCAAAATACTATAATATAAAAAATTCTCCTGTACAGACATTGTGAACCATACAGGAGGCTTCTTCTCTATTTTGATACAACTTGTTCTGCAGCATCTCTTACAATAATATATGGACCAGGATAGTCTACAGCAAATACGCTTACTGATATTGACAATATAAGGGTCATTGTCAGAAGCAGGCTGATAACTGTTTTTTTCAAAGAAAAGCCCTCCTTTCCCATTGGGTTTATTTTTATACTATATGTACTTATGTATATTCTCCAGGCATCTTTCCAATTCCTTCTTGTATTCAGGGTTCTCTGCCGTGGTGTATTTAATAAGCGTATCAACCACTGCTTCCAGTTTTTTCAGCATTTTTATATTATTTATACCTGCTGTTGTCAGAGAATCAATACCTTCAATAATAAGACTTTTGAATACGTTAATATTTTCTATATGGTAAAACATCTCCATGAATTTGTCCAAGGCTTTTTCCGGCTCTCCCATTAATACCATAATTTCCGTGTAGGTTGTAAAATAAACAAAAAGCAAAGTTGTATCTTTATTGTCCAGACATTCAAATGCCTTGTTTATATGTTTCAGTGCATTTTTATAGCTGCCTGTTGCCTTATAAAGCTCCGCCAGGTTATTGTATACTATGCTTTTATTTAAATAATCGCCTTTCCCAAATGTATTCAGTGCTTTGTCATAGTACTCAAGTGCTTTGCTAAAATCTGACCGTACCTTATAATTTATGCCGATATTCATCAAAGCAAGTCCTATTTCAGTTTTTTCCCCGGCATATGAAAGCGCTTTTTCAAATGCATGGTCTGAAAGCTCATATTCATGCAGAGTTCTATACAGTATGCCGTACCTGAAATAATGACGATTCAGTATATATTTGTCCAGGTCAGGAATATCCGGAAGCAGCTTTTCTACATACCTGTACTGAAATTCAGCCAATTTATGCTCATGTTCGTAAAAATATACAAGCCCAAGCTCCGAGCTATAGGCGGCAACCATGTCTTTCCTCATTATTTCCTCTGCTTTATTTATTGCCAGGCGCAGTTTATCCCTCGCAAATGTTCTTTTATTCCTGTAAAAATAATACATACCGATAGCACGGCACATTTTAACCGTTTCAACTGTGAGTTCTTTGCCATCGCACCTGTTTTTAAGGAGCTTCAATATGTCAATGTCCTTTTCATCATTGAACTCTTTTATATTTTGAGATACAAATTCCACCATAGCCGTTAACTTCTCACTATCCGCCTCACTTATGGCACGTTCTGTCATTCCAATTTTACTAATGAATAATGCCAATTATTCCATTGCCTCCCTAAGTTGTATGTTTATGTATATATTACTACATATTGCCACAAATATAAACACTATTTTTACAATAAAAAACGCCCTTTTTTTCAAGAGCGCTCCTTAAATACTATTTATTTTTACTAAGGTATAATTAAGGCTTGCGCATCGATCAGCGGCTTGCAAGCTATTTACAGAACGGCTTTTCCAATAGCTTGCTTACCATCCCGCAGTGATAAATATGCAGCTTGTGAAGCGGCCTTGTCATCGCCACGTAAAGAAGCTTGGTATCCAGCTCACTGTCCCCATAGTTTTCCGCATCTGCTATGAATACAACATCAAACTCCAAGCCCTTCGATAGATGTGCAGGAACCATTACCACTCCGCTTTTGTATTCTCTATCCTTCTCAGTAATTATCCTCGGAGCTTCCTTACCTGCTTTGAAGCTCTTTTGAAGCTCGCTGCAAGTCTCGGCAGTCTTGCATATTATAGCTATGGATTTAAAGTGTTCAAGCTTAAGCTTCCTGATCTTATCCCAAATATCTGAAGCAACCTCAGTTCTGCTCTGCTTCCCGATAAGTTCTACTTCACTGCCGTGCCTTATAACCGGTTTTGCCGGAATCAAGTTCTCATTTTTTAAGCTTGCAATTACCTTGTTGGCAGCTTCCATAATCTCAACAGTCGTCCTGTAGCTCTGCTCCAGCACCAGCTTCTCACACTTGCCGTCAAAAACATGTTCTGCTACATCCCCCCAATCCTTTATTCCCCTATAAGAATGTATCCCCTGGGATAAGTCTCCCAATATGGTAAAGGAACTGTCCTTAATTATGCTCTTTAGCACATAAAGCTGGAACACGCTGAAATCCTGCGCTTCATCTATAACAATATGCTTAACCGGAAGCTTTTCATCCACCCCGTGGATTTTATATTTGAGATATATTATCGGCGCCAGATCTTCTATGTCAATACTTCCGGATTCCATATCCCGAATAGTACTCTCCCTTATAAACTCTGCTGCCTTCCTTTCCACTCTTGCATCCATCAAACTATGAAACAATTCCTTATTGGAAACAAAATCTTTATAATACTCATAAGGATTGAGTCTTGAGATTTTATCCACATATTCCTTGACTGCTCTTTTGCAGTACTGCTCAACCCTATCTATAAAGTCGTTTTTCTTGTCGATAAGCTCAGTAATTATCTTCTGCCGCTCATCATTTTCCTCAAGAATAAGCTTCGCCTGTGCAATTTTCCTGTCACATACTGACTGGGCTTCCTGAAGTATCGCCTGCTTTTGTGCTTTGAGCCTGTTTGTAAGGTGCTTCTTTATCTCCTCTATTCTTTTGGAAAAGGGCTGCTTCCTGTAATCCGCCATAAAGAGCTTATTTATTTCCTCATACCTGTATATGACCTTTGTCAGCAGCTTAAAATCCTCTTTAGGTATGAAGTCCCGTTCCACTACGGTTATATACTCATCCAGAACATCTCTGAAAATCATTGAACTTTTAAACTCAGACTCCTTATGCAGCAGTATGTTCCTTTCCTTCTGCTCCAGACTTGGATTATTAGTAAGGAAGCTTAAAAGCTTTTCGTTGGCATCCCTTACCTTGAACTTCTGTCCGATAATGCTTGCCGCAAACTCCTCAAAGGTAGTCTGCTTTGTCTTTTCGACCCCCAGCTCCGGCAAAACCTCCGATATATAGTTCAGAAAGAATTTACTTGGGGCAATTATCATAAAATTGTCGGGCTTGAAAGTCTTCTCGTAGGTATATATCAGGTAGGCTATCCTGTGCAGGGCAATGGTGGTTTTCCCGCTTCCGGCCGCTCCCTGCACGATCAAAGGCTTCCACATATCAGCCCTTATGACACGGTTCTGCTCTTCCTGTATGGTTGAGACAATCTCTTTAAGCCTGCTGTCGGCATTAGCCCCCAAGGATGCTTGCAGAAATTCGTCATTGGTGGTAATATCTATGTCAAATATTTCTCTTAGCTTGCCCTCATCAATAGAAAACTGCCTTTTTAAAAGCAGCCTTCCCTGTATATGTCCATCAGGACTCTTATAGCTTGCATCTCCCAGCCGCCCTTCGTAGTACAAATTAGCTATAGGAGCTCTCCAGTCAACTATAATAAGCTCCTGGTCCTCATCCCTTATGAGTGCCATCTTACCTATATACAGGTTTTCAGGTCTTGTTTTTTCATCCTCATGGAAGTCAATTCTCGCAAAGTAAGTCCTCTCCCTTGCAGCCAGCAGATTTCTAAGCCTTAGAGCAGCCCTTTCCTGCAGCATTGAGCTAACCATAAGCTCTATATACTGTTGGCTGTTATCTCCGCTGCCATGCTTTTTATTCCTGTCGATATCTTCTTCCAACCTGCCCTTTTTCTCCAGCATCGCGGCTATACTCTTTTCTACATAGCCAAGAGTTGTCTCCAGTCTAAGCTTTTCCCCTTTATATTCCGGATGCTTTTCCGCAGCCAATGACAACACCTCCCTGAATGAATTTCCAATTATTATATTAATGACATATCAATATTCTATTCAATAATTGAAAAAAACAAAAGCGGCAAAAAGTATTCTTTTCAATATCCATATACTCTATCAGCATTTAATATAAACTTAAGTAAAATTCTCACATTATTATAAGATTTTTCTTGACAATCTATCATTTTATCTCTACAATATAATAGATGAATGAAGAAAGAGGTTAGCGTTCCAAAACGTAACCTCTTTTTCGTTTTATGTAAACTTTGTATTTTATTCAATCGTTCCTGCTGCACTAGTTCTCATTTATATTTATATCAGCCATAACAATCCCTTTAAATACTCCGTCGGACATTACAGGTACAGCTACTGAAATATTGTAGTTACTAGATGCCAGTGAGATATATTCTTCAGATACATATGCCTTCCCCTGACTGGCATTTAAATAATACGGCTTTGCACTGCAATCCTTAAAACTCTCAGCCAGCTCAACTGTAGATGCCGTAACATAACCCCTGCTGTCCATTGTTACTATAAGTTCTATGTATTCCAGCTTCTCCTGCTGGTCTTTAAGATACCTCTCTACTGTTTTCTGATCCATAGAAAGCAGATCTTTCTTCTGTATCATTTCATTAATCAACTCTTGAGTCTTGCTGATTTTCCCCTTGATAACATCAGTAACCTTAAAGCCGCTCATGAAATTATCTACAATTGCATTAGACTCTTTAAGTCTATCTAAAAGCTTTACAATATTCCCATGGACTGCTTCAATGGTAGCAAGCTGTTCCTGTGTTGAAGCGCTAATTTCCTCCGATACCGCCGCACTCTGCTGTGTAGTATCGTTAACCTTTTCAATTTCTTTTTCTATGCTGCTGATGCTCTTAAGCTGCTCCTTTGTGAGCACTGTTATTTTCTCAGCCGCCTGCATGTTGCCTGTCAAAGTATTATTTATCACATCAGATTTCTTTAACACTTCCGTCGCATACAAAAGATTCTTATCAATGGCATCTGCTTCATCCTTTATATGAAGGGACAATTCGCTTATCTGACCGGTTATTCCGTCAACCAGTTGTTTGATTCCTTTTGCAGACTGTGAAGAGCTGTCAGCAAGCTTGCCTACTTCTCCGGCAACTACTGCAAATCCCCTGCCGGCATCTCCTGCCCTGGCTGCTTCTATAGCGGCATTTAGCGCCAGAAGCTGTGTCTGTGCTGCAATTCCTTCAACTACTTCTGTTATAGTATCAATTTCCCTTATTTTTTCATCCAGACTGAAAAGTGCTGTCAGCACCTTTTTATTGTATTCCTTGGACTCCTGTATTTTGTACTTTATATCTGTGAATTTACTGAAGCTTTCCTCTATTGTACCTTTTGTCTCCTTTGCAACGCTAAAACTTTTCTCTGCATTCTTGCTTATATCCAGAACGCCTCCTGCAAAGTTCTGAATCATACCCATCATGTTTTGTGTATATACCGCCTGACTGCTTACCGACTCTGCAATGCTTTGTATTGTTGAAGCAATTTCTCCTGCAGCATACTTGATTGTCTGTGACTGGTTCTCAACCTCATTGGCATCTTTCATTACTCTTTTGGATACATCTCCGAAGGAGGCAATTAATCCTCTGATTTTATACAAAAAATCATTTATTTTAGATATCATATTATCAAACATCTCAATGCCGGCCTTCTTGACATTTTGATTCAACTGTCCCTTGCTTATCTGCTCAATATTATTTTCTATCCTTCCAGCAATCTTAGAGAGCCTTATAAAATATGCAACTCCCGATGCAATCATTAGTATTATTATTACAGCAACAGCCAGTATACTGCTGCGGAGCATGAATAGTGAAGCTCCAAAAATAATGTTGATAATAATGTAAACCGATAATAAACCTGTCATCCTCTACACTCCTTCATCTTTTTATTTTTTCTCTAGCGAAAGCTATCTTAATAGTGAAATTTCTAATATAAAAAACCCCAGCATGAAGACGCATTAGACAGCTTTTCTCCAAACTGGGATAATTTCTTTCTTTAGTTTAAGCTATTTTCATAAAGTGACAATATATCACCCATGTTTTTTATTGAATTCTTCTCACTGATATATAGTCTAACCTTCCCTGTAAGCTTTTTATTATATCTGATCTTAGCACCTTTCTTAAAGAAGTTGACTATTTGTTTAGTCTGTTTCACTTCATTAATGTCCAGTCTAATATTTGCTACCATATTGCCACCCCTCTCTAATTATTAATATATCTTTATCAATATTATAACATACTTTAAATGATGCATGCAGTAACAATATATTCTACAGCTTTCAAACCCGCAATGCTCACCTTCCCATCATAATTCCTTATTATATCCGCATAATTTTTCCCCTGAACTTTTTCAAAAATTATAGCCTCCGTTTTATACGGTCTCACTCCGTTCACTCCAATTAGAGGTAAGATTCACCCTCTAATATAATCTATTAAAATATACATGAATATGTAACAACTATTATAGAATTTTAAAACGGCCTTTTAATTATATTTCAGTCTATCCGCTAAGAGGCTTTTAGCCCAGTCTCACCCAATTATGGTCATTTCAGACTGCTTTTTTTGTATCGTTTTGATAAAGGTGATGCATTCCAATCCTTATAGATGAGTTCTTCTATGTCTTCAGCATTAACTAATATTATAATGCACCCCCCCAAACGATTCAATATTTAGATACAATTTTAACATAGTATGGAGTTATATACCACATTTTTATACAAATTTCCTATTATGTTATATTAAATATAACTATACGTAACTATTACAAATATCAGTATAATAATGTTTGAGAGATCTTGCATATTGCTTACTGAACTGATTGCAAAGCGGAGACAATAAAGGGGCTGTATCTTTAGTGTGTAAACCAAAGACGCGCCCCTTATAAGTATTTATTTACTCATAATAGATTTGATTAATATATTCCTACTGCATCGAATGCATCTGCAACAGCATTATATTCTGTTCCGCCAGCCCCATAAAGGTCTGTTGCGGATTGAATCAGGGCAGCTCTGCAATCTGAGAAATTCGAGGTAGATATAAGATATACAGACAATGCTCTGTAATATATTTGCGCCATTTTTTCTGCACCTATGGAAGATCCCACAAGGTAAGCCGCCTTGTTAGGTATTCCACAGTTTGTATGAACTCCTCCGTTATCTGAGGTTGTATACACATAGTCATCCATATGAGCCGGATCTCCGTATATAGTAGGATCTTTCATGCTTCTTAGAGCATCTCCGTTTATATAAGGTGTCCAGATATCCTCTCCAAGAAGCCAATCAGCTTTTTGCGGCTGTACTGCAAACTCAATTGCTGTACCCATTGTATCCGAGAAGGACTCGCTTAATGCACCTGACTGATCCCTGTATACCAGATTTGCCTCATAGGAATTTACACCGTGAGTAAGCTCATGAGCTATGACATCAAGAGAACCGGACAGTTCTACGGAATCCACTCCGTTGCCGTCTCCAAATACAATCTGCTTTCCATTCCAGAATGCATTTACATAATTTACTGAATAATGAACTGTAGATATTATAGACATTCCTGCATTATCCAAGCTGTTTCTTCCAAACATATTGTGGTAATAATCATACGTTGCCCCTGCATAGTAATGGGCATCCACTGCAGCCTTTTGTACTGAAGAATTCCATGTTGTATCAGTGTCTGTCATTAAAGTTCCGGGCAGCCTGGTCCCGTTATTTGCGGTGTATGTTTTTATAGTGCCGGTCATAGGTTTTGTCTTGTCTTCCATACTGTAAGTACTACCGCTTTGCAGAAGATTTATACTCTTTGAGTCTCCTAAAACCCCTATTCCTGTTCCGGTGACCGGTGTACCGGTTGTTGGTTTGGATGGTTTTCCGTATGCTATAGCATCGTATTTATCTACTACTTCTCCATTATATGCATTTACGAAAACTCTCCAATCTCCGAAGGAATCCTGATGCAGCCAGTTTACCGTTACCAGATATACCGGAATATACTCATCATTCACATTATATAAGTATAATTCAGCATCAAAGGAATCCTGTTGAAGCATTTCTGTCTCCCCGGAAGCTTCTTCTTTAAATCCGATATCTTCCTTGGCTATCTGAATTGCTTCCTCATCTTTTATGAACTTCCCTTTGGCCTTGAAATTCATTGCTTTTTCGTGGAACTTTCCGTTTTCAAAGTATACGTTGCCACTATTGTCAAAGTGAACCATATACTCGCCGCCATATACAGGTATTCCCTCCGAAATCTGCTGCAGCTTCACATGTTTGTAACCCAGTTCATCGGATTTTACTTTGACTTTCTTAAAATGTTTTGCCGGATCATTCAGTCCGAATTTTGCCTTCAGAAGGTTCTCACTTCCCTCCAGATCATCATCCTGTGCCGCTGTAACAAATGTCATAGAAAGCAATGACACCATAAGCACAACAGCCATAAAGAGCGCAAAAGTTTTTTTCATCGTATTACCCCCTAAAATTTATATTTTCTGCATGATATGTATGTATCTACATTATATAACATTTTGTGACAATGTTGTATATATATATTATAAAAAAGTGAAAAAAATGTGAAAAAAAAATCACGGTATTAGGCGGCTTACTTTTGTTTTTTAATTGAACCATGGGTATTCTTGATGCGAAATGCGTACTACTGTGATATTATGGAATTGACGATTTATATAGTTGATAAAACTAAACTTCACAGATTAAAAGCGGAAGGAATGAAAGCTATGGGAAAGAAAAATGATATTACTATTCGCAGCTCCGCCGCTGAGTACCTGACTTTTGTCGCAAGCACTGGTAATGATCAAGACAGTGTTGAAATGCGGTATGAGGATGAAAATATCTGGCTGACACAAAAGATGATGGCTACTTTGTATGATGTGGAAACACACACAATTAACTATCATATCAAAAGGATTTTTGCAGACTCGGAATTAGAGGAGAGTTCAGTTATTCGAAATTTTCGAATAACTGCCGCTGATGGAAAAACCTACGATACCAAGCATTATGCCTTGCAAATGATTATTGCCGTTGGATTTAAGGTTAACTCCGAAAGAGCCGTGCAATTTCGCAAATGGGTTAATCAAATCGCCAAGGACTATACGATTAAAGGCTGGGTTATGGATGATGAGCGGATAAAAAGAGGGTCATACTTGACCGATAAATATTTTGAGGAACAGCTTGAGAGGATACGAGAAATCCGTGCTAGTGAGCGAAAGTTCTATCAAAAAGTAACAGACTTATACGCAACAGCCATTGATTATGATAAAAACTCAAAATCAACAAAGAGATTTTATGCAACTGTGCAGAATAAAATGCACTACGCCGTTCACGGTCACACTGCGGCCGAGCTTATTGTTGGCAGAGCGAATAGTGAGAAAGAGCATATGGGACTTGCCACTTGGCAGGATGCCCCCGATGGAAAAATCAAAATAACGGATGTGATAATTGCAAAAAACTATTTGTCTGAATTCGAATTGGAGCAATTAAACCGTATGGTAAGCTCCTACTTGGATTTCGCAGAGAATATGACACGGCGCAAAATTCCTTTAACAATGCAGGATTGGGAGACACGCCTGAATTCCTTTATCGAAATGTTTGAATACGGTTTGCTGAAAGATGCAGGAAAAGTGTCCGCTGAAATAGCAAAATTACACGCTGAAAGTGAATTTGAAAAATATCGCATTGTTCAAGACAAACTCTTTGAGTCCGACTACGACAGGTATATCCACGAACTTGAACGATTGCAACAACAGGAAAAAGACAAATACAATTAGATGCAAAAGTCGGAGATACCGAATAAGGTTGTAATCACACATAAAGAGAGGCGCCATCCCTTGCAGGACAACGCCTCTCTTTTCGCCTTTCCGTATCGGTTTGGGGTATGGTTCAGTAAGTTTCCCTATTGAACCGTGCCTTTTTCTACCGTGATTTTTTGCGGTTTTCAGAATTATTCGTCCATAATAGACAATTTGATTAGTATATTCCTACTGCATTGAATGCATTTACAACAGCATTGTATTCTGTTCCGCCAGCCCCATAAAGGTCTGCTGCGGATTGAATTGCAGCAGCTCTGCAATCTGAGAAATCGGAAGTAGCTACAAGATATACCGACAATGCTCTGTAATATATTCTTGCCATCTTTTCTACACCTATGGTAGATCCTACAAGGTAAGCCGCCTTGTTAGGTATTCCACAGTTTGTATGAACTCCGCCGTTATCTGAGGACGTATATACATAGTCGTCCATATGAGCCGGGTCTCCATATATTGTCGGATCTTCCATGCTTCTTAGCGCATCTCCGGCTATAGCGGGCGTCCAGATATCCTCTCCCATAAGCCAATCAAACTGCTGCGGCTGTACTACATACTCAACTGCTGTACCCATCAGATCCGAGAAGGACTCGCTTAATGCACCGGACTGATCCTGGTACACCAGATCTGCTTCATATGAATCGACGCCATGAGTAAGCTCATGAGCTATGACATCAAGAGAACCTGACAGTTCTACAGACAGTACTCCATCACCGTCTCCGAATACGATCTGACTTCCATTCCAGAATGCATTTACATAATCTACTCCGTAATGAACTGTAGATATTAAAGACATTCCTGCATTGTCCAGACTGTTTCTTCCAAACATATTGTAGTAATAATCATAAGTTGCCCCTGCGTAGTAATGAGCATCTACAGCAGCCCTCTGTACTGAGGAATCCCATACTGTATCGGTATCTGTCATTTGAGTTCCGGGCAGTCTGTTTCTGTTATTTGCGGTGTATGTTCTTATATTTCCAATCATTGGTTTTGTTATGTCCTGCGCATAGTAAATGCCGCTGCTTAGCAGGAGATTTATGCTCTTTGTATCTCCAAGTACCCCTGTTCCTGTTCCGGTAACCGGCGTGCCTGTTACTGTTGCGTTTACTGAAGTATCAGGTTTTTCATATTTTATAGCATTGTATTTATGTACTACTTTCCCATTATATGCGTTTACGAAAACTCTCCAATCTCCGAAGGAATCCTGATGCAGCCAGTTTACCTTTACCAGGTATACCGGAATATACTCATCATTCACGTTATATAAGTATAATTCAGCATCAAAGGAATCCGGTTGAAGCATTTCTGTCTCATCGGAAGCTTCTTCGGTAAATCCTATATCCTCTTTGGCTACCTGAATCGCTTCCTTCTCTTTTATGAACTTCCCTTTTGCCTTGAAATTCATTGCTTTTTCATGGAACTTTCCGTTGTCAAAATATATGCTTCCTTCGTTGTCAAAGTGAACCATATACTCGCCGCCATACACAGGTATTCCTTCCGAAATCTGCTGCAGCTTCACATGCTTATAGCCCAGCTCATCGGATTCTACTTTAACTTTTTTGAAATGTTTTCCCGGATCATCCAATCCGAATTTCGCTTTCAGTAGCTTCTCAGTTCCCCCCAGATCATCCTGCGCTGCTGCAACTAATGTCATCGAAAGCATTGACACTATAAGCACCACAGCCATAAAGAGTGTAAAGGTTTTTTTCATAAAGATACCTCCTTAAATTTTTTTTTGCACGTTATTTATGTATTTATATTATACATTATTTCTTTACATTTTTGTATATTTATGTAAGAGAAATTGTAAAAAACAATACAAAAAGAGTCACAATAATTTCTACCGTGACTCTTTTTGTAGTTTTTCGTCATTTTACTACAATATTAACCAATCTGTTCTTTACGACTATTACCTTTACTACCTGTTTACCTGAAAGCAGTGCTTCAGTTTCCGGATTTGACATAGCTATATTCTCTATTTCCTTTTCTGAAGCAGCAGACGGAGCTTCTATCCTGCCTTTTACTTTACCATTTATCTGTATCGCCAGTTCTACAGTATCTTTTACCAGAGCTTTTTCATCCCAAGCAGGCCACTGCTGGTTGAATACCGAGTATTCATACCCGAGCTTCGCCCACATTTCTTCTGTAAAATGCGGCGCAAACGGAGCCAGAAGCCTCAGTAAGTCTGACAGAACGCCCTCAAAATATGATATATTCTTATTTTCTACCTCCTGGTCATATTTGTATAATGCATTGATAAGCTCCATCATTTTGGCTACAGAAGTATTGAACTGGAATATTTCCGCATCTTTTGACACACCCTTTATAGCCACGTGCCTTACATAATTTAATTCTTTTTCATCCTTTGACACATCGTCCCTGCTCTTGCTACTCCGAAGCTCCAGTATTCTTTCAACCATTCTTTCCATTCTTCCCACAAACCTGGATATAGCCTTTATTCCGTCATCGTTCCAAGGCCCTCCTTCTACGTAGTTAAAGCCAAAACAAAGATAAAGCCTGAATACGTCAGAGCCGTATTCATCTATATAAGTATCAGGAGATACGACATTACCCCTGGATTTGCTCATTTTTTCACCATCAGGCCCCAGTATTGTACCTTGATGAACCAAGGACAGGAAGGGTTCGTCAAACTTCAAATATCCAACATCTCTCAGGGCTTTTGTTATAAATCTTGCATACAGCAGGTGCATTGCCGCATGTTCAGCTCCGCCTATATATTTGTCCACCGGCAGCAGCTTATCTACCCACTCCTTATCAAAGGGTTCATCATTGTTTTTGTTGTCCGCATATCTAAGATAATACCAGGAGGAGCATACAAAGGTATCCAGAGTATCCGGATCCCTCTGCGCAGGCTTTCCGCACTTTGGGCAGACTGTGTTAATAAACTCTTTGCTCTTTTTAAGCGGAGATTCTCCGTCCGGAGTAAATTCCACATTATACGGAAGCACTACCGGCAGGTCTTTTTCCGGCACCGGCACTATACCACACTCCGCACAGTGCACTACAGGTATCGGAGCTCCCCAATACCTCTGTCTTGATACCAGCCAGTCCCTGAGCCTGTAATTCACCTTAAGCACACCCTTGCTTTCCTTGGCAAGCAACTCTGTTATTTCTGTCCTTGCTTCCTCTGATTTCATTCCGTCAAATTTACCGCTGTTAACAAGCACTCCATATTCTACAAAAGGAAGCTTATCATCTGCATCCCCTACGCCTTTTATTACCCTTTCTATTGGCAAATTAAACTTTTCAGCAAATTCAAAGTCTCTTTCATCATGTGCAGGAACTGCCATAACACAGCCGGTGCCATAGGTTGCAAGTGCGTAGTCTGCTATCCATATCTGAACCTTTTCGCCGGTTATAGGGTGTATTGCATAAGCACCGGTGAAAACTCCTGTCTTTTCCCTTGTAGTTGAAAGCCTCTCTATTTCACTTACTTTTCTCGCAAAGTCCTTATAAGCTTCCACTGTTTCCTTCTGTTCGGGAGTAGTTAATATATCCACCAGTTCCTGTTCCGGTGCAAGCACTACATATGTCACTCCCAAAAGAGTATCCGCTCTGGTAGTGAACACCCTGAAGGACAGGTCTTTGCCCGCTACCTTGAATTCTATTTCAGAACCTTCCGACCTTCCGATCCAGTTCTTCTGTATTTTCTTCGTCTTTTCCGGCCAATCAAGACCATCTACCATATCCAGAAGCTCCTGAGCATAGTCTGTTATCTTAAAAAACCACTGTGTAAGATTCCTTCTGGTTACTTCCGTTTCGCACCTCTCGCAGTATCCTTCCTTTACCTGCTCATTAGCAAGCACAGTGTTACACTTGGGGCACCAGTTAACAGGCGCTTCCTTCCTGTATGCGAGACCGTTTTCATAAAGCTTCAGGAATATCCATTGAGTCCATTTATAGTATTCAGGAGCACAGGTCACTACCTCATAATTCCAGTCAAAGGTTGCTCCCATTTCCCTAAGCTGCTTCTCCATTGTTGCTATATTCTTCAATGTAGAATCTTTCGGATGTATCCCTGTTTTTATTGCGTAATTTTCTGCCGGAAGTCCGAAGGCATCAAAGCCCATAGGGTGAAATACCTCATGGCCCTGCATCCTCTTCATTCGCGCCCAAGTGTCACTCAGACCGAAATTATACCAATGCCCTACATGAAGATTCGCCCCGGAAGGATAAGAGAACATCTCCAGACAATAAAGCTTCTTATCCACATTTTCAGGATGAAACTTATAAAGCTGTGTTTCTTCCCACTTTTTTTGCCATTTTCTATCAATATCTTTTGAATATGCCATAATAACACTCCCTTAAGAATTTAATTACAAAAATAAAACTTCATCTCGATAAGAGACGAAGTCTGCTCGCGGTACCACTCTTTTTGATTTTGGCATACCTAGCCAAAAATCCACTTCTTCGACGGCGCATAATTACCATCTATTCCTTTAACGGAGAAACTCCGGCCTGCCCTACTAATATTTCAGGAAGCTGCTCCCGGGTGAGTTCAAAGAACCTAAACTGCCGGATTTCACCTTTTATCCGGCTCTCTTAAAGTTATTATTCCTTCTACTATTCCCGTTCCTTGCATATATCAATATTTACGTTTTATGTTATCACTTTTAATTTTTTTTGTCAATGAGGGATGAAGCTTTTTCATGAGCTACATCACTTCGTCTTTGCGTTATAGACAAAAAAGCTGATAACTCTGCTTGTTTTACAGAAATCATCAGCTTTTTTGCAGTTTTGGCTATTGCCAAGGAAGAGCTTCATTCCCTAATGCTTACTTGTTCATAGCCTCTGCAACAGTAACTGCGACTGCAACTGTCGCTCCGACCATCGGGTTATTGCCCATTCCGAGGAAGCCCATCATTTCAACATGAGCCGGAACAGAGGACGAACCGGCAAACTGTGCATCGGAGTGCATACGCCCCATTGTATCAGTCATGCCGTAGGAAGCGGGACCTGCCGCCATATTGTCAGGATGCAGCGTGCGGCCTGTACCGCCGCCGGATGCAACAGAAAAATACTTTTTACCTTGCTCGATACACTCCTTCTTATAGGTACCCGCCACCGGATGCTGGAAGCGTGTCGGGTTGGTGGAATTGCCGGTAATAGAAACATCAACGCCCTCCAGATGCATGATTGCAACGCCTTCACGGACATCATCAGCACCAAAGCAACGAACATTTGACCGTTCGCCTTTGGAATAGGGAATCTCACTCACGATTTTCACTTCACCGGTAGTATAATCAAACTGTGTCTGGCAGTAGGTAAAGCCGTTGATTCGGGAAATGATTTGGGCGGCATCCTTGCCAAGACCGTTAAGTATGACCTTGAGCGGTTCACGTCTCGCTTTGTTGGCATTCTTCACGATGCCGATTGCACCTTCGGCGGCGGCAAAGGATTCGTGACCGGCAAGAAATGCGAAACACTTGGTTTCGTTCCGCAGTAACATAGCACCAAGATTGCCATGTCCAATTCCAACCTTCCGATCCTCAGCAACAGAACCGGGTATGCAGAAGGCTTGAAGTCCGGTACCGATGGCTTCGGCGGCTTCGGTGGCTGTTTTACAGCCTTTTTTGATGGCGATTGCCGCACCAACAGTATATGCCCAACAAGCATTTTCAAAGGCGATAGGCTGGATTTCTTTTACTATATTATATGGAGAAATACCTTTTTCCTCACAAATGTTTTTTGCTTCTTCTACACCGACAATGCCATATTCGGCAAGGACGGAATCAATTTTATCGATTCTTCTCTCGTAATTTTCAAATAAAGCCATTTTCTATCCTCGCTTTCTTATTCCTGCCGGGGGTCAATGTATTTTACAGCTTCTGCAAAGCGGCCGTATGTGCCGGAAGCATTGGTAAGTGCCTTTGCCGGCTCAACGCCTTTCTTTATGGCTGCCATCATTTTACCAAGATGAACAAACTCGTAGCCAATAGTCTGGTCTTTCTCGTCCAGTGCCACGCGGGTGATATAGCCTTCTGCCATTTCCAGGTAGCGGGTGCCCTTTGCCTTTGTTCCGAACATGGTGCCGACCTGACTTCTAAGACCCTTGCCCAAATCTTCAAGACTGGCTCCAATGGGAAGACCACCCTCGGAGAAAGCGGTCTGTGTACGTCCATAGACAATCTGCAGGAACAATTCACGCATGGCGACATTGATGGCATCGCAAACAAGGTCTGTGTTTAGAGCTTCCAGCAGGGTCTTACCGGGAAGAATCTCAGAAGCCATTGCCGCAGAATGAGTCATGCCGCTGCAACCTAGAACTTCAACTAAAGCCTCCTCTATGATTCCGTCCTTAACATTTAAAGTAAGCTTACAAGCACCCTGCTGGGGTGCACACCAGCCAATACCGTGGGTCAGTCCGCTAATATCCTTGATTTCTTTCGCCTGAACCCATTTCCCTTCTTCGGGAATGGGAGCGGGACCGTGGTATGCGCCCTTTGCCACAGGACACATATTCTCTACCTCAGTGGAATACATCATAACCATTTTCCTTTCTGTGCTATTTATAATAATAAGGAATTGATCAGCAGGGTCTGCTCAATCCCTGCAGGTTCCCCCCCTAAATCTTTGTTCTTAGTACTCCCCTTAATAGTAACAGAAAGCCAATGATTCCGTAATTTCTTACAGAAGTCATCAGCTTCAAAAGCAGTTTTGGTTATCACCAAGGGAGTACTTCATTCCCTATAATTATTATAGGGAAGAGAATCATTCTTGTCAATTGCATTGTTATTCCTTGATAGCTCAAATTTTATACTATTCAGAACGCAAAAATGCGTTCCCATATACCCCCTCAACCTGTTTATATAAATATATTCCCTATATCCTCATTCGGTGTGTAGTTTTTGCCCTGCCAGGTATCCCGATCCATCATAAGATGCTCTATAGCATTAATAACCTCAAACTTTTTCAAGCTCCATTTGGGGCCAATAAGTGTTTCCCTCGGTCCATCGCCGGTTATTCTATGTATTACCATACTTTCAGGAATCCTTTCTATACAGTCAACTACCGTCTCCACATAATCCTCCATGGACATCAGCCGGAGTTCTCCATGTTGATGCATTTCTGCAAGCTTTGTGTCCTTCAGAAGGTGAAGCAAATGCAGTTTTATACCCTGAGTCCCTGTATTCGCAATAAAGTCTACCGTCTCAAGCATTTCCTGCTTATTCTCTCCGGGCAATCCAAGTATCCCATGCGTTACCACCTCAATGTTACGCTTTTTAAGCTCTCTCACTGAAGATATATATGTATCCAGTCCATAACCTCTGTTAATAAGCTTGGCTGTGCTTTCATGTATAGTCTGCAAACCCAGCTCCACCCACAGATAAGTCCTGGCATTTATCTCTTCCAATAGCTCCAGCACATCAGCCGGAAGGCAGTCCGGCCTGGTTGCTATGGCAATTCCTACCACATCCTCCATGTCAAGTATAGAGTAGTATCTCTCCCTTAATGTGCTGGTATCTGCATAAGTATTGGTATATGCCTGAAAATATGCAATATACCTGCCTTCCCTCCATTTTTTGTTCATCATCCTCTTAACTTCATAGAACTGCTCTGCAATATCCTCCGCATTTCCGGTAAAATCTCCTGACCCTCTTGGGCTGCAGAAAACACAGCCTTCGGTAGATATCCTTCCGTCCCTGTTGGGACAGGTAAAACCCGCATCCAATGATATTTTGAATACCTTGCCCCCAAACTTATTCCTGAGGAAGTGGTTAAGGGTATGGTATCTTTTTTCGTCCCATGTCCTAGTCATGTTGCCTCCGCCTTTTTACTTTTATATCAGTGCCTCGTAAAGTATATCACTTCTAGAGCAAGCGAGGCACTAAACAGATGAAGTGCATTTTTAACACTTTAATACAAGAATTCGATTGTGTTAAAAAGCACTAGTATATATCCGAAAACTCAATATTGACTCTTTCTGACCACAGACCCGCTGTCTCTTCATCAGTCAATGCTATTTCATCATTATCAATCATCAGTAAGGGAAGCTTTACTATGAATTCGCTTCCTTTACCATATGCACTGCTCACCTCAACTGATCCTCTATGCATTTCCACAAGAGATTTTACAAGGAATAAACCTATACCGCTTCCCTCGCACTTACGGGTAAAAGACTTGTCTACCTGCCTGAACCTTTGAAATATAACCTCCTTCATTTCATCAGGTATTCCTATGCCTGTATCCTTCACTGAAATGAATGCGCAATCGTTCCTTTTGTATAGAGAGACACTTATTCTGCCTCCTTTTTCTGTAAATTTAACTGCATTTGAGAGGAGGTTCAGTATCACTCTTTCTATTTTATCATAATCACAAGCAACCTCCAAGCTAATCGAGTCTATATGCAGCTCAAGCTGCACTCCTTTACTCTCTATAAATCTTTCGGCAGCCGGCATGATGCTATTTAAAATCTGAGCCAGATCGTTATTCTGGACATGCATCGCGACAATACCCGTATCAATTTCGGTGACATATATTAAATTGCTAAGCATCCTTAATAGCCTAAAACAATTTTGCTTCATAATAGCAGTGTATCTTGTCAGCTTATCAAAGCCCCCATCAGAATTTTGATTTTTTAAGATCATTTCAAAAAGTTGAAGAGTTCCAATTATTATATTAAGAGGTGTCTTTAACTCATGGGATATATTAGCGAAAAACTCAGTTCTAATCTTGTCATATTCAAGAGTCTCACTGACAAGCTTCATGTTCTCATCCATCTTATACTTCATCTCTTCATTGCGCTTACGCTCTGATATATCTCTTACCGCGCACATTATAGCGCTTTCGCCTCTGAAGGTTATCATTGAGCATACTGATTCTGTATCAATGCTATTGCCATCTAATTGTATCATCTTATGCTCGCTTATAAATTGCTTCCCTTTGCCGTTAATAATATCATTGAATTGTTGTTCAGTTAAAGCCCTTGTATCAGGGTTAGACAAATCCAGAATATTTTTTTGATAAATATCCTCCCTGCTTTTGGCGCCAAGCATTCTAACTCCTGTCATATTGGAAAATACAATTTTACTGTTTACACTCACAAATATGGCATCAGGGCAGAGTTCAACAAGCGTCCTGTATTTTTCCTCACTTCTATGCAGCTCATTCTCAGCATTGACCTGTGTCGTGATATCTCTGAAACTCCACACTCTGCCAACTATATGCTCTTTATCCATTAGAGGAGTGGAGAATACATCAAATACCCTTCCTTTTATGAGTTCTGCGGTGTAATGTTCAGTTACAGTTACTTCATAGGTAAAGTTTACCCATGCTTCAAAAGTACCCGGATCAACAAGCTGCTTCTTAATAAATTTCAGATTTGCTGTTTCATTGTTCAAGCTGTAAATATCCCAAGGAATATTCCACATATTGAAATATAGGTCATTGGCTTCTAATAACTTTCTATTGTTGTCAACCACCAGTATACCGTAATCTATTGCATTAAGCGTTGCTCTCAGTATTTTCTCCTTCTTTTCAAACTTTTCTTCCGCTTCCTTATATATCGTAATATCTCTTGCCAGAGTCACTATACCCTTACGTCTTCCATCCGTATAAAAAATTGGAGCTTTTATAACATCATAGGTTTTTTTTACCCCGCCAGGCATATTTAAAATACTGGTTGTCCTAAGTGCTGAACCTTTATCCCATGCCCTTTCGTCTAAATTACAGCAGTTCTCGCTTACCGTCCTGAAAAGAGTACTTTTTGCATCCAGCTCCCACCTTTGCTTTCCCCTAAAGCTTCTTCTATCAAATCCAAATAGCTCAAGCATTGAATCGTTTGCCTCAAGGTATCTTCCCTCTGCATCCTTAAAGTAAATCAAGTCCGGTGTACAGTTTATAAGTATGCTGAGTATTTCCTCACTTCCCTGCAAGGATACTTTTGCATTCTTCTTCTTATTTCTACTTACCATTACAATTACAATTACAATTATAAATATTATAGAAGAATAAAAGACACCCACATATATTATACTTTTCTTTATCTTACATATTGCAGTTAAATTATCAAAAAAAACCTTTGCCTGACCGTTCACGTAACCTGAAAAACATAATAAAAAAGCAGTAAAGGCAATAGCTAATACAACTGCAAATGAAACCAATCTTTTGTACATTTACTCCACTCCCGGATATAATAAATAAAAGCTGTAGAAATTTCGTTATTCTACAAATGCAATTAATAATATTATTCCACAGCAACTGAGTTATTTCAATGAACTTCATCATACAATTAACGACATGAATTTTCATGACAATATTCGACTTATTCTTGCAAAATTATACCAAGTTTTCTGTACATATCAGTGTCTATAACATTACTGATCCGAAGGCTTCTATCCTTTTGGAAGCTATTCAGAGCTCTTTCCATATCCACACCATAATAGCCACCCAGATAACCTTTGTAATAGCCTATACGCTTTAAATACCTTTGCACCTCCATAACGTCAGCGCCCGTATCACCTGGATGCAGCTCCCTGAAGCCCTTTCCAAAAGGTCCGAAGGGTCCTCCATATATTTCGACAATAGTCCATGCTTTACCAACTCACCGTTCTTAAAGAAATACAGAGAATGCTTGGTAAGATCAATAAAAATAAAAAGCCGGACACAAACGATTGTGTCCGGTCCTACCGTACTGTAACACTCTTCTGTTTTTTTAAAGCTTTGCAGCAGCAGCCTCTTTTATAGCCTTTTGGTGAGCTGCATCCACTCTGTTTGTTCCATGAGTTCTGCTATTTTTAAAGTGTACATCAAAATGTCCATCCATATTGTTGTTCTTAACGGTATCCAGGTTAGTCCCCCGTCCGTAACCCTCGCTTCTGCCACTCACTACTACATTGGCAGGCTTACTGTCAAGACCTGCATGGGGCATTCCGGCCATTGAAGCAGCCAGGAATCTTCCATCAATTTTAATTATCACAGGTCTTCTGCTCCAGTTAAAGGTACCACCCCAGATTTCTTTCATTATTTTTGTGTCCTCTTTTGTAAGAGTTTCACAGTCAGCATGATTGCCGCCATAGGTTCTTTTTATATTAAAACTCTTACCGGTTCTGACATCAATAACCTCCGCATTGCTTCCCCTGGCAAACACCTTGTTGGCAGAAGCAAACCAGTCCAGCACTTCAATTTCGCTCTTGCTGTCGGACTCGCCAACCTTTTCATATGTATCCTCTTTCTGCTCCTGGTTTTCCTCTTCGCTAAGAGAAGCGGCTGTACTAACTGCCTTAGTTATATCAGTTGCTATAGCTTCGGTTTCTTCTTTGTCCTCATTCGGCTGCTGTATGTTTTCGGTCTCAGCCTTAAAAGCTTCTATTCTGGAAACCTGGCTGCCCGATTCAGTGCTGCCGCCTCTGCTTGCTAAAGTTGTTTCAGTATAATGGTTTAGAATTTCCAATTCTGTTGTTTCATCAATAATCCCAGTTGACTTCATATCGTACTTTTCCTGAAACTCTTTTACTGCTCCCGATGTCAGTGCACCATATAATCCATCGATTTTTCCGTCATACAAACCCATCTGTTTTAGCATGGTCTGGGTCTTTTTAAGTGTTTCTTTTGCAGCAGCGCTCACTGTGCTGTTTGTCGAGCTCCTACTGCTTGTCCCATTACTGTAAAGGGCTTTTGATGTTTGTGTGCCTAAAATACCGTCAACTGCAATACCCTTTTTTGCTTGGAATTTTTTAAGTGCTGCTTTTGTTGCATTTCCGAAATAACCTGTTGTTTTACTATTAAAATAACCCAGTTTCTTAAGTTGTGACTGAAGCTTTGTAACCTCCGCTCCTGTGCTCCCATATTTTAACGTATCTGCAAAAGTGGCTGATGTTAAAGAAATAACTAACACCAACAAAAAAATAAAAGTCTTGCTTTTCTTCACTTGCTCTCCTCTCCCGGCTTACGAGGTGATATTGAACATGAACGCACAATAGAAATCATATCGGGTAGTGTGCGAATTCAATAACAATCAATGAAGCGTTTTGCGAAATTTTAAATGAAATTATCACCGACATCTCGCAAAACACTTGTTGACAGGATTCGGACTGAGAGTAAGCCCTAAGGATCAGCAGTTCTGCCTTATCCTATTCACCCCAAAGAAATCCCCCGCTCCTGAACTTGAAATCAGGATTCAGCCTCACATTTTATGTAATACTTACAGTACGGTATGCACTAAGTTTACATAATTTATACCGTTTTTTCAATGGAACTATCTGCCATGCTATAATATGGATATTTTTTTGAACTATATAGGTTGCAATATTTGAAGTTCAATGTCAAATGTTTATTGCAAAACATATAACACATATTTTTAAGTTGCTGAATAGAATAAATATATATATTATGGCAGGTGAAACTGATGTTCACGAAACTTAACACAAACTATAGAGATCTAATTGTCGGTGCAGATACCAAAATACCGCTTTCAAACGGTCAAATGGTCACCTCTATAAACTTTGACAATGCCGCCACAACTCCGCCATTTTCATCTGTACTCCAATCTGTATTGACTTTTGCGCCCTGGTATTCTTCAATACATAGAGGAACAGGCTATAAATCGCAGTACTCCTCAGATATATACGAAAAGTCCAGGGATATAATAAGAGATTTTGTAAAAGCTGATTCCGGAAATGAAGTAGTATTTGTAAAAAATACTTCTGAGGCAATCAATAAGCTTTCCTATAGGCTTTATCACAGGAATAAGCACAGCATGATACTTTCCACACATATGGAGCATCATTCCAATGACCTGCCGTGGAGAAACAAATATAACGTTGATTACATTAAAGTGGATGAAAATGGAAGACTTTCAATGCGGGATCTTGAAAAGAAACTCCGGAAGTACAAAAAAGAGATTGCACTGGTCACAGTAACAGGAGCGTCCAATGTCACCGGCTATAAGAACCCTATCCATGATATCGCAGAACTTGTCCATAAGTTTGATACAAAGCTTATGGTAGATGCAGCCCAGCTTATCGGCCATTCCAGTGTGGATATGAAGCCTGACAGTTCCAGCCAGCATATAGACTATATAGCCTTTTCAGCTCATAAGATGTATGCCCCTTTTGGAGCAGGTGTACTTATCGGTCCTCAGTACGATTTTGAAAAAGGGGAGCCTGAATACAAGGGCGGCGGCACAATCGACATTGTTACTCACGACCTTGTAAAATGGGCCAAACCGCCGCACAAGGATGAAGCAGGCACTCCGAATATCATGGGAGTCGTAGCTCTTTCCGAAGCGGTCAGAGCACTTAGCTCTATTGGATTGTCAAATTTGGAAGCTTATGAGAAAAGCCTGGCCGAATATGCACTTGCTAAATTGAGCTCAGTACCTGATATAACGCTTTATTGTGATAACGACCTTGGAGATAGGATTGCCATAATACCATTTAATATTGAATTCCTGCCTCACCAGATTGTAGCTGCCGCCTTGTCCGCTGAGTCGGGTATAGCAGTAAGGAGCGGATGTTTCTGCGCCCAGCCCTATGTTCAAAAGCTTATGAAGATACCCAGAAATGAAATAAGAAAACATATTAAGGATCCGGACCTTCCTCGTTCCGGAATGATCAGGCTGAGCTTTGGGCTTTATAATGACTATGATGAGATTGATGTTCTGGTGCAAAAGCTTTGTGAAATATCAGCAAATAAGGAGCTGTATCTTGAGAGATACAGCACAGACTGATGGCAAAGTACTAATAAGAGAATGGTATGTATGTCTTCGTACGTTTATGTATTGCTTCCCTGATTTATGGATAAAATACAGGATAATCAACATTCAACAATAGGGAGGTTATTGCTTGAACAAAAGAATAAACATACTTATGTTCAGCGGTGAGTACGACAAGGCTATGGCTGCACTTATACTTGCCAATACTGCAAGAGAAATGCAGGTAGAGGTTACCATGTTCTTTACCTTCTGGGGACTCTTTCTTGTGAGAGATCCTGATAAATTTACGGAAGAGGACAAAACAGCCTATGAAAGAATGTTTGGGGCAGTTACCCCCAAGGGGCCGGAGGGGCTTCCCCTCTCACGTATGAATATGGCTGGAATCGGTAAGAAAATGCTTCTTGAGATGATAGATGACAACAGTGCTCCCCATCTTATTGACTTCCTTAAAGGGGCAAGAAAAAAAGATGTGAAGTTCTATGGCTGCAAGCTTTCAATGGAGATAATGGGCCTAAAAAAAGAGGAGATGATTCCCGAGCTTGAGATAATAGAAGCAAAGGAATATCTTAAGGATGCGCTGGAATCAGATATGCAGTTGTTTATATAGTCGAGTGCTACAAATTTTCATAAAACAATGTTGAAGTACCTTGGATTACATTTTGCAGTCCAAGGTACTTTAGCTTAGTAAATCTTTTTATTTTTCCCTAATGTAACACTGTAAAAGCGTATAGTAGTAATCGTATAAATCAAAAATAGTAATATGTAGGCTATATACCAAATGCTTAGAAGAAGATTTTTTATTTGGAGAAACTGCATTGTTATAAAACCTTGATAGTATAGCATCCAGGTTAATCCGTATTTTTGTCCTAACAGTATGATGACCGGCACCACACATAGTACAAATAACATTGTCCAAAGTGCTAACACCCACAGTGATATTTTTTCTTTTCTTGCTCTATAATCGATAAAACTTATAACGGCTCCAATGAATTCAATGAATCCATAAATTCTATAATCTAATGCAAGTGGAAAATCAAACCATGTTGTTAGGTCACCAGTACATATAAAAAACTTACAGTTTACCATATTCATTAATCTAAAATTGTCGAAGCCATTATAATTTGAATATTCATAAAACATCAGTGCTGTGTGAATAACAAACAAACAACTAATTAAAATTGGCGTAATATATTTTTTCATTTTAACTTTATTACCTTCTTATTATTCCGTAAGTATATCCATTGTTCTCCAAAGTTTCCCATGAATTTGTAGAACTGCTTGTCCATGCATTATAATTCGTTGTATGCTGTGCCACTCTATAATCATAGTAAATCTTCCCACCATAGGTCGCATAATAAGAGCGTTTATCTGTTACAAAAGCCATGTGATTCCAATCACCATCACTATATTTATCATAGCCTATTATATCACCTTTGGTTAAATTACTTGAAAAATTAAAATGATTGGTTGTTGTATAGCTAACTCCCATATAATTTGCAAAACCGTTTGCATTTATCCATGATACTGAATGCTCATGAAGGATAATGCCTTCCCAGCTCACATAAGATGTATGCCACCATCCTGAATACTTACTACTGTATTCATCTTGAGGAACACCTCCAGCCTCCAGAATTTGTGAAACAAAGTTTGTGCAATCCCCGTTACTAAAATATTCATAAGTTGGTGTATTAGAACTTGTTGCATAATTAGTGGCATAATTTATTGCAGCATTAAGGTTTATACCTATAGTTACTTTTGTTAAAGGGTCTGATTTAGCCGTATTATCTGGAAGTCGTTTTGAAGTATATGGGATTAACAAATTTACCTGTGCAACTAAATCACTTTCGTTTTCTGTATCCAAGTTTGTTTGATTTGCCTCTGCATTTATTTGTTTGCTTAATTCTTTAATTTCATCATTTTGTTCATTGTTTTCATATATATCAAAGAATTGACCTAATTTAATCGAATCTTTCATTATTTTTTCTGATACTTTATCTCCGTAGCCTTCCATAGCTGTTGTTGCCAGAGAATATTCTTGCCAATTTTCCTCGGAAAGTTCATCTAAGTTAAATTCCTCTTTAAGAAATTCAAGGGTTTCATGATATTCTTTTTTAAGATCCTTTAAAGCCTTTTGTCTATTTACAAACTCAGGATATAAACCTATCTCTACTCCCTTTACATTTATGCTATTAGTAATAGTTTCACCAAAACGATTTTGTGATATGTTATTAGCTGGGGCTTCAGCACTCACAGCACCTGCACCTGCTAAACTTACAACTAATACTAAAACCAAAACTAACTTAAATTATATTTTTTTCACAATAAACTCCCCTTTCAAAATTACCTTTCTAAGTCATATTTTAATATGCTTTTGTTATAGACTTTATTATTAATCAGACTAATTACGTACCTCCTTCTGTTAAGCTTAATGCATATTTTCATTTGTCTCATATATTACCATTGCATCCATATCGTGTCAACATACCTAGTTCTACTTCAAGTATGGATTGCATTCCTCCCGCCAAGCATGGAATATTTAATTTCTGAAACCCGTATTGTAAGAGTAGTAGGGTGAAGATGTGCATATTTATAGGTAAGCGTATTATAGAAAACAGCAAACGCAATTTGTGTAGTAATTTGTATATCAAAAGTGTTTATTTATATGGGAATATGTTGTATTATATACATTATAATACAACATAGGGAGGGTTTAGAACAATTGGGATTATTTATTGACAAAACCGGAGTGACAGAACATGCCATAAATGAGGCGGATAGTGAGAAGTTAACGGCGATGGTAGAATTTGTATCGCAAAATATAAAAAAGTACAACGGAGAAAAAGACATTGACATATTGCGGCTGCTTAAAAACAGGTGCGATGACAAAGGGCTTAAGGCTGAGACGATTAAAATGTGCCGTGCTGTCGGTATGTGCTATTTTTATAGGAGAAATATGATATTTGCCAAGGATAAGCTGCGTCTGGCAATAAATAAAGCAGAGGATATCGAAAGGAAGGATCTGGTTGCTGCCTACAGCTCGGAGCTTGGGCTTGTATATTATTTTGAACATGAACACAAATTAGCCGAAATGCAGTACAAATATGTAGAAAAGCTGATGCCGGATATTCCTGAATTGGACAAATATATACTGCATCTTCATTATTACAGGTACGGAATACTGCTTAACACTTCTCCTTTAAATGAATATGAGTTTGCGCAGGAAGCATTCGCGAAAGCGCTTTCATATGCCGAGGAAAAAGCTGATATAGGATACACTCTTATGAATATCGGAGTAAATTATAAGAAACAGTCAAATTTCAGCAAAGCACTGGAGCATTATGATAAAGCGCTGAACACATTTGAAAAAAACGATTATTTCAGTAAAAGCATGATATACAATAATCTGGCGGAGCTGTACAAGTCAACAGACGACTATAATAAGGCGCTGAAGCATATAAACAAGGCATTTGAATATCTGAATAATAAAGATATAACTTATTTTTTTGAATATTTTACAACCTATACAGAAATTGCAATATTAATAGGAGAACCGGAAAAAGCCTTGGACAAATTCCTTGAAATGTTTTTCAATATAGAAGATTATGCCGTATACAAGAGCCTTATAATTGAGGGTATTGATTCTCTGGCAGCAGCAGGCGCAAAAGATAAAAAAATGCTGAAAAGGCTTGAGGCTGTGGTGATAAAGCTTATTAAATTCACTTCGTCAGAAAACCAGGAATATAAGAAGGAACTGGAAAGATGCCTGGAGAATATCCGCATGTACATGCAGTAGGCAAATAAACCCAATAGGAAAGGAGGGCTTTTCTTTGAAAAAGACAATAATTGGCCTGCTTTTGGCAATGACCCTTATACTGTCAATGTCTGTAAGTGCGTTTGCAGTAGACGTTAAAAATCCACATATTATGGTAAACAATGCTGCGGAACAGTTTATATCAGAATAGAGAAGAAGCCTCCTGTCTGAACCGCTCCCTGTCAAGTAGACAGTGGAAATAATTAATAATTCTTTATAACGTCAATC